>Ga0315914_1000746_pt1 | contig 44074 bp, 17 predicted proteins | sample MpolenodulesMG_FD_203920 | JGI IMG/M metagenome (GOLD analysis project Ga0315914, IMG submission 203920) | Medicago polymorpha root nodule microbial communities from Los Angeles, California, United States - elongated nodules | ecosystem: Host-associated > Plants > Roots > Nodule | place: USA... | reverse complement strand
GATTGAAATCTGATATAATATCTCCCCAAAAAAAAAAAAACATGATATGCTTACTTGTTATCTTATCACATGTCTCTAATTTTGATCATCAAACAAATTGAGTTTTGTTGACAACATAACAAAAATAACACGACTTACTTTTTTCTTCTTCTAAATTGAGTTCTAAATTTTAGATAAGTTGAGTCCTAGGGGTCTAGAAGGGTTGAGATAAACCCCAAGACTCAGAGAATTAAGAGAGATACTTACAAATCACGGATCAACGGGGTTCATAACCAGTAATGAGAGTTAAACTCACATCTTTGTGGAGTATAAGTCAACTCCTTTTTTTTTAGGGAAGAGTCAACTCCTTATCAATAGTATAATTTGCGACCAATAAATTAATTATTGTATCATCCTAGTCTCACAAGATGGAAATTATGATATCATCCTAGTCTTATCTCATGCACCTAGTTTCCCACTTTCATTTGACAATTATTTTAGGAACATCATTTACATTTTAATCTGGAATCCATCCATAATTTTTTGGTTACCTTCATTATCCAAATAAAATTTTCAATTAACCGGATAACATAATATTTTGCAGTACGATGGTGAAGCTGTGAGGCTGATGCAAATGTGGTCCTAGCTAGCTTATAAGAGTCACTGTCTTTAATATGGACAATTACTTGAACTCAAGCAGAATGTAACCACTTGAACATGTGAATATACATAAGTGTACAAATGTTTACGCCAAAAGAAAATAAAATAATATGATAAACAAAAGGAAATCAACTTATGTTACAGCGATTCCATGATTTAATAATTGTTTTTGTATAATGATTTTATCATTGTCCACTTTGTAATTTGTATATTCCATTTGAATTTGAGTGAAATCCAATGAATTTTATCCTCAAAAATCATATATTAGTAGGGTTTAAAAATTAAATCCTCCCAACGACTCCACTGCATGTTATGGAGTTGAGAGATGCTATATTTCCCGAAAACTTCTCGATTGAAAATTGCTTTGATTCCAAAAAAAAAAACCCTGCTTCCACTTACCAAACATGATGTCAACGGCAATAACTGCATTTGTGTTTTAAACGGTCGGGACACTTTCGTGATTCAAGTTGTCGGGATATACAACATTTTCCTATGGAGTTACATGTAAAGTATGTAAATGGTACCATTCAAGATTCTTCATTTTGAAAACTGAATTCATATATATTTTTTGGTAAATAGACGAAATGACAACAACTATTGAAAACTCAAACACGTAAGTGGAGGAGCTGATGTTCAAACCCCATTCACAGCGTCTGGTCAAACAATTTCGACAATCTTTTGCCAGTTAGGACTTATGGACTGAGTTGATATATTCTATTTCATAAAAATATATGATTTTTTTTGTCAAGAAGCTTTAGTGATTAGAAATCAACATTTGTCTGAGGTTCGAACTCCGACATCTGTATATATTATGCAATGTTCATACCAACGAAGTTAAGTTTATGATAAAAAAAAATTCTATTTATAAGAGAGATATAATTTTGTCTATGAGGTGTTAACTCTAGGGTAATTGCTTGATTTTGTAAGGTTAAACAATATGTTCAAATTTCATATGTGAAAATTATAAAATGGTCATTAACAGCAAGTTCCTCTTCTCCAGTTTATGTATCTTTAAATTTATAAGAGAGAGACTAAAATAGAAGAGTGTCACTAATATTTTTAAAAAATATTTTAAAAAGTCTCACTAATATCTGATTTTTCTCTCTTGAAAAGAGCCCTTTCACTTTGAAACTATTATTAAAAACATGGCATATGAGGACCATTATGTAATTTAAAAGTGCTGTCCCATGCACTCTTTCATCACTTGATACCCACAATGACACCCTGTCTCATATATACGATTCAATGTTTGCAGTGTTTAGTTATTTTTCTTTCTCCTTTTGCCAACATTACTGCACCTTTACGCATCAGCAGCATCGATATTCAATTCAATTTTTTGATTTGAAGAATATTGACCTCATCCAACATAATTGCACTGTTATAGATCTACAACAAAAGTAAACTTTTCCAATTGACCAAGTAAAAAACTTTTGAAATTGTTTAATTTAAGCACAATTCCATGAATTAAGCATTTGCTTATTCCCACTTGTTAAATTCTTGCATGTTACATGGTCTATTGTCTGCATGATGCTATGTAATATATTATCCGGTGAACCAACATAGTGTGGTATCGGGGTAGATATTTGGGTCCCTTAATTATTTGGTCAAGAGTTTGATTTCTGATCGTTGTGCATGGAGAAATATTTGTTGCGAGAGATCAACCCTATAAATAGATCTCAGTTACCTCGAATGATTAGTGTCTGCAGTTGCACACAGATGATGCATTTGATTTACAAAAATATAATAATATCACCAAGTGAATCAAAAGTTGATTGGAGATCGAAACGTTGAGACTTCTAAATCACAGTTCAATTATAGTTAAAAAAAATAAGAAGTATTAAAATATCATAATAAAATATAGAAAATTAAAATTAGGTTAACTAATCACGGTGTTGAACCAAATCAATTCCAATTCAATCAAGTTCAACCTGACTACAAATGTAACTAAGAACAAACCACACTACAAGATGTGCTTTTGAATCAATTGATCCGATTTTTAAAACATTGAGACACAATCTTTATCACTTTTTTTGAGGTACTACCTTATTACTTAACACGTTTTCAGTATGTAGATGAACATACCCATGCCATAATCATAAGTCATAACTATGATGATTACACACGAAGTAACAATGAATATTAAAGCAACTTTGGTTCATAATTTTCTCAAATTAAAAGCTGAATTAGTGGCGCAACATAGTGGCATGGAACCTAATGTTCGTACTAAAGTAATAATCATATATATTCATGTGAAACAATGGTACCACTATCACCACCTATTTTGGTGAATTTTGGAATATATGGGCATATTGGTAATACAACACATTGATGATGTATTGTGCACATAAGAAAGAAAGAGTCAATATTTCATTCTCTTTTTTTCCCTTTTCTCTTCTGTTTTCACATCATCACATTCACACACTTTTAAGTCCATTAATTTTCCTATAAGAAAAAAACAAAAATAGTTAAGACTTAGGTTCTTCTCTCTATCTCACATTTTATAGACTATAAATATGGATTTGGATTTAGTGCGGTCAGCACATCAGGACCGTCTAATCAAGATCAGACGATTTAAATTTTAAGCTCGATCTTAGTTATTTTTAAATTTAAAATTCAAACTTAAAATCTGAATCGTCTGATCTTGATTGAATGATCTAATTATAATCGACTGAAGTGCGGTGATAGTTTTCTGACTGCACACAATCCCAATCTCTTTCGATATAGTCTTCAAATCAAATCCAACCGTTGAATTGAACACCACTTAACCACTTTAATATTATCAACAAGAATATTATTATCTTCAAGAAATTTACATGTTCCATTTTGTTCTGTTTCTCTGTTCTGTTTCATGGCTGCAACAAATACTTCAACACAAGTTTTCAAAGACAACAACAATGGAAACTCAGAAACTACAAGACAGGAAATTAAGGTTGCCATAGCCAAAGCTGTGGAACTAAGAGCTCTTCATGCTGCTTTAATGCGAGGAAATAGCTCAACCAATGCAAAGTTTCTATCTCCTTCCCCTGTTTCACGCTCTGTTTCTCAGTTCTCTGCTCATGATTACCCTGTTTTCACACCTGTGAGAATTTCCTTCTTTCCTTCAATTTTGATTTTCTTGATGAAAAGGGTATTCTAATTTATGTTCAGTTCATTTTAACACAGATATTTTGTTGAAAAAAAGTTACTTTTGATTTGGTAAATTATGCATGAAATGTGATTGTTACTGTTATCATTGATAGGGACAGAAATCCAAAGTACCTGAATTCATGGAATATGCAAGAATATGTAATTCTCACAAAATTATGAAATTTATTCCTTGTTTATAGCTTGGTTGGTAGATGTCATTGTTGTTACAGTTGCATTTTTCAATCGTTGTTCTCCTTTCCTTATCTTATTTATTCTCATAAAACACCAACCCAGAATGAGAGTTTAAAGTTTTAAACTTTCTTTGCTTACTTTCATTGTCATGGAACTTTTAAGGTTAAGTAAGTCTTAATTTTAAACTGAATTCTGTGGCAAATTCCTAATGGTTTATTATCTGATTCTTGCTTTTTCTAGAGACTAATATCATTTATTTTATATTTCCAACTTTATAATTGCTTCTCAGATTTGTATCAATATTTATGGCTGTATGCAACTCATGCAGTGTTAGACATCAGACACGACACTGACACATTGACGCCGATATTAATTTGAGAAAATAGAATAATCGAATGTGGCCACGTGTGTCAGTGTCATTTGGTTCCGATGCGTGTCAGACACCGATCATGTCTTTAATCAGAAGTGTCAGAGTTACATAGTTTGTAATTCCCCAACTTCCACCCTGAAATTAATCTTTTTATGTTCTTTTTATAGTTTCTAAATGTGAGAATTATTGACAGAGCTATGAAGATGACCCAATTATGGGATACAACCAAAACCACACGAAATGCCTCACAATATCAGAAAGTTGGGATGAAGGAGAATCAGGAAATAGCATAGAAACCAGTGTACAAGATTACAGGGATAAACCAAGTTCAAGGAAAGGGATACTACTGCCTTGTGGTTTTACCAACCTAGAATCTCACATATGTCCGGTTGATGACACCAAATCCGTAACCGGCTCTTGTGCAAATCATATAACTGTTCTTCAAACATCACCTACCAATGAAAGCTACAGGTATAAAAGAAGAAACAGTTTAGAGGATTCTAAATCAGTGTCCTCCTGCAATAAATGTAACCCCGCAATCATAACTAGTGAATTGGAGAGTGCAAGGAACATCAAGGGCTCCAATATTGTTGTTCCTGCCACAGATTCCCACTCGTCGTTTCAGTCTGAAACGAAAAGCAAAGGTGTGATTTCATGGTTGTTTCCTCGGTTAAAGAAGAAGCATAAGAATGAGAATTCTCCGAATAGAGCAGAATCTGAGGATGTTTCTCAGGTTCTCAAGGACATGGGAATAATGTCGATTGAGGCATTGAAGAAAGAGTTGATAGAAGCGAACGAGAATAGAGATGTGGCGTTGGTGGAGGTTTCTGAGATGCGATGTTCATTGGGAGAGTTGAGACAGAAGATGGAGTACTTGGAGAATTACTGTGAAGAGCTGAAGAAAGCTTTGAAGCAATCCATGCAGACGCAGACAAGGGATTCTCAACTTTGTGAACAGATTAAGCTTAGTAATCTTCCTCAGAGAGGGAAATCAATTGATGGAAATGATGAAAATTCAATGCCTGTGAATGAGGAAGTAATGATAGAGGGATTTTTGCAGATAGTGTCAGAGTCAAGATTATCAGTGAAGCAGTTCTGTAAGAACCTTATAAACAACATTGAAGAAACTGATAACTTATTGACAGAAAATTTGAACTCGCTTCTTCAACCGTATAAGCTATCTCTAAATTCCAAGTACTCAAAGGCAGTTCTGTACCATTTTGAAGCTTTCATAAATCAGGCTCTCTACCAAGACTTTGAGAATTGCATTTTTCAAACGAACGGATGCTCGAAATTTATAGACCGTCATGAAGACCGCCAAGCAAAATTCTCGTCATTCGTTGCACTTAGAAATTTGAGCTGGAATGAAGTACTGAGAAAGGGTACAAAATATTACAGTGAAGAGTTTAGCAAGTTTTGTGATCAGAAAATGAGTTGTATTACCACTACTCTAAATTGGATTAGGCCATGGCCTGAGCAGCTCCTTCAAGCTTTCTTCGTAGCAGCAAAGTGCATGTGGTTGCTACATTTGCTTGCATTTTCTTTCAACCCACCATTGGGAGTTTTAAGGGTTGAAGAGAATAGAACCTTTGATCATCGCTATATGGAAGATATGAGTCCAAGGTCACAGGGTCCAAGCAAAGTTAAGATCATGGTTAATCCAGGGTTTTATGTTAAAGATAGGGTATTAAGGTGTAAGGTCCTTTGCAGGTACAAATCCACAGCCTAAATAAGCTAGGAAACATGTATTATTTCACTGTAAGAAGCCAAATCTATGTGATAATTAATATTCGTTCAAATTTGTTTAATCTACTACAAACTCAATTTTGAATTGGTTGTTATTGAGTATATGAAGATTCAGAATTGCAACTGATATTTACCAAAATCAAATTATTCTTACAACAGCGAACCACACACAAAGATTCTTAAATTTGGATGATTCAAGAGAAATCATATTCAAAAGCAGAAAAATACAAAATCTTCAAAGTTTTAAGCCTACCCTGTGAAGTTTATTTCATGTGGTTGCTGTAATAATCCTAATTCGCATACAATCCACAAAAGATGAAAGACAATAAATTAAACCCTCTTGTAGAGATAAAGAAAAGCAAGAATTGATCAACACAACAGATAAATTATCTAGTAGCAAGTAGAAAAAAACTAAGTCAAATGAAAGGTTCATACACAAGACAAAGCTTGAATATTTTAGTAAGATTATCAAATACAAATGGACAGAACATTGATTCAGTTTTCAGGACTGCAAATCAACAACCTTTCTAGCTAGTAATAGAAGGGCATGAGATTGAGTCCCACTCAAATATGAAAATGTTTGTCTCAGTAGCTATAGTAATACATTTCCTTATATAAATATATTATGGCGATGGCAACAAGTGCAGAAAATGATGTTCATGCACGAGGATACAGCTGTAATTGGGATAAAAAAGGATCAATCACATAGATATCAGCAACGCAACTTAGGATATGCTTGTCTTCTCCATTATTAATAATGAAATGTAGACATCAAAGTGATGCGACATTAGGACGGAGATGAGCTTTCACCCTCACTCCACCAAAAGCTAACTGATAAACTGGTAGTTAAAGACCGCACATAGTGCCACCACTTTGGCGGGATATATAACATTTCTCCTTCCTCTAAAATGCAGTCTACAAATTCCAAGTCTTGCACCTTAGGAAACTTCATTTCATCTATGTCATCTAAATCAACCTTCAAACAATACAAAATGTCCAGTTAACATGGAGACAGATTTCAAATATCAAAAGCAATAATACAAATGAAGCAAACACCTAATTGAATGAATGCATAGGGAATGGATGGGATGTCTTGTTCCGTGTGCATAAATTTTTACAAATGATACCACAAACCACTGTGCAACAGGCAGAGTCGTGGGGCTTAAAAATATTCCATATTATATTGTATAGGTAAACTGGAAAATACTCTGATATCATAACAGATATCAGATAGAAACTTTTAAGTTCGTGATAAAAATAGAAGCCTATACATACAGTGGAGAGTAAGAAAAGATAAGAAAAAGAAAATATGTTGAATTAATGAAATACTTCTAGAGTTCTTTGGCCATTCAAATGGGTTGCAGTGATAGTGGTATTCTTCCAAGTAAAGGCATAAGCAAGAAATTATTCAATTACGAAGTTCAAAAACCTAAATACCTGGCTGGAATTGCAAAGCATGGTTTCTGAGTAGGGGAAAAGTTCCTCAGACAAGGATGCTGGATAAAGCCTAACGTATTTTTTCCCAACAACCTGGAAGTGTGAAATAAGACATTAATCTCCATCAAATATATCATTCTATGGTACACCGGTAATGTACGCAGCATTTTGTAAACAATTTAAATAACTAGAATATTATATAAACCAAAATGTCACATCACAGGTTTCTTTTAAAATAAGGCACAGAAAAATCTGAACTTTGTATTGCTGGAAGCAGTGTAGTCAGGATCGAGTGCTGACTCGTAGGATCGTACAATTCTATGTCCCACAGCACCTCGACCGTGCTTCGACTTTACTCCGGTTTGTTTTTGCTCTGTTCCCTCTGTTTTTTTGCCATTTTTCTTCTGTTTCCTCTGTTTTTTTGCCGTTTTTCCTCTGTTTCCTCTATTTTTCTCTATTTTGTTGCTTGGTTCCTCTGTTTTTCCACTATTATCTCAGTTTTTATGCTTGGTTCCTCTTTTTTTCCCTCTATTTTCTATCTACTTCTCTCAACTCTATCAACAACCTATTGATCCTACTTACGAACCGTGTTACGTTCTTTCACCGGCCGACCAATCCTACGTAGGATCTCTATCCTAACTACATTGGCTGGAAGTACATCAACTATGCCATGCCAGGTTGCCAGCTATAAAGTATACATTTAGAACCATAACACAGTTGTAATCCAGGGAAGAAGCATGAATCTGGCCTGGTAACGGTATTTGCCGAAGTTGGATTCATGGGAGTATGGGCCCTTTATTTCACTAATAACTACTTACAAGTGCTCAAAACAAAAAAGAACCATAACTGCAAGGGGTATCTAACATGATTTAACTTTGGGCAGGGCCTAGGGGGAGGTGAGTGTTTAACAAGCCAGCTTTAATTTGCAATTGTTCAATACAAGTCTACAATTATTCAAAAAAAGAGAAACTATACAAATATAAAACTGAAATACCTGTGCTAGTATGTTATGATGTGGATCATGGTGTAATGGTGTTACTGTTCCAGCTGGACCAAACCAAGCATTGAGAGATCTTAGCTCCCCTCCACCAGTAAAACAATAGTCAGGAATAAAGATATCTCTCCGAAGCTCATTTATCTGCCAATTCAAAAGTGTCAGAAACTGAAAGAGCAGTAAAAGTCCTGAACTTGCAAGTAATAATTACAACAGTTGGAATTGTAGACAAAATAAACTCAACTTTGAATACCTGATCAAATAAGGGATGCTGAGCAAGATATGTAGGACCACCAGGAGAACAGCCATTAGATCTTATCCGATCAAGGAACTCTGAAAATGTAACGAGCTCTTGCTTCCAATCTGCACATAAATAGTTTTTCCCAACCTGCAAAGAATGCCGCACATTTACCCTTTTCTTCCAGTATACTGTTATACAAATTCAACGACTTGGCCATCACAGAAAAAAGAATTACACGAGGTAACATGACATAAATACAAACAACACTTGCGGTAAAATACAAATTACAGTATAAAGACGGGAGGGGAGGTACTGCAATTACAATTAACATTTACAATCACATGAAGTAAATCTTTCAACTTTTATCGCATCCATTTCCAGTTTCAGTTCAACAACTTGGTGGCTAAAACAGAATCTGTCAGGATTTGTCACAGAATGGGGGGAGGGGTGAGTCTTCATTCACCAACTGTTGCAACCAAACAAATTTATTTATTCACTTGACAGATGCATGACAAGGTAAAAGTTCTATGATTTCTACATAGAGCATTTTTAGGCCTATGCAATCAGAGAGATATTTAAAGGGATTGCACGCAATGCAAGAGATTGCATTGAAGTATGTTCCTATTAAATAATTTCCTAGTGGATGAATTTATGATTAATTCTGGTTGTCCGTAGAAATAAATTTAGCTATTTTAAAAAGAGGGGATGAGAAATAGGTTATAATTAGAAGATAATAATTACGTTACCAATGTAATCAAAGTGTATTAAGTTTAAGTTTGTCAATTAAGTGTTCAATGCAAAGTTTTCACGTTTTCACTTGAATTTCCCTCACCCTACTTTTCTTTACAGGCATACATCATTACTTTTTGCTCAAACTGCCCGGTGAATTTTCCAAAATACCAGTAACAAAGTTGTTTAAGAATGATTACCCAAAAAAGAACTTAAATTTCAGATTATAGCTTTGAATCTAACAGCTAATGAACATTTACGGCCTACAATTGAGTTAAGTTACAGCTTTGTAATTAGTTAGTTAAGGTGAGAGTTTAATCCAAATGATCTGAGCATCAATGGGGAAAAGTATCACCCAGCTATCTGTTTTCCCTGTGAAATCAAGAAACTAAACACATGCACTCGATTTTGAAAACTTTATCTCTATAAATTTGTTCTTCAAGTTCAAAGACGAGGTGCTGTGCATTTTAGTTACAAATCAACAAGATTAATTACCTCAACCGGAACAGTGCGGTCACCAGCAACTCTTTGCAAGTAATCTATATTATTCCAGTTTTTCTTGGCTGGCCAGTGCGCCATGCAGTCGCTGATGATAACTGGAGAGCCAGCCAGGTAATGATCTTTCAGGAAGTTCTCCAGTGACAAGGAAGATCTCTTCACTACAAGCTTTGAAGCAAGGGACTTAACAGGCAAAAGTTGGAGCACCTACAGCGTAAAAGCTATAAAGTAAACGTTAGAAGGGACATTAAACAAATGCAGCCACAACATAATCATTTTACTCATGTCTGACTTCACAAGCGCAGAAAGAAGCACAGAAGAGCACCCTAAAGCTGTTTTTGGATATATAACGGAGGGTGAATCTGAACGAAAGGGGATTTATTTGGAGTGGAATAGCCTACCAATTACCATTCCATTGTTTAAATGTTATAATGATGAAATTGAGAAAAAAAATATTTATCCATTCCATTCAAACTGGAAGAGAAGAAAAGCAGGGTATTGAATAGAATGGAACGAAATGCATTCCATCATATCCCACTCTTTTCCCTCCTATTTCAATCAATCCTTCCAAACAATGAAGTTTTATTATGAATCCATTTCATTTCATCAACCCTGTATCATATTTGAGGATGACACACAATCATATGTTTTAACTACACAGTTTGGACTTTGACATTTCTATTAAAAAACAATTACGTGCATGTTTGGATTCATCAAACCTATATCATATTTGATGACACACAATCATATTTTTTTTTTTTTAAGAGGACACAATCATATGTTTTAACCAGAGTTCGGACTTTGACATTTCTATTAAAAAACAATTACGTGCATGTTTAGATTTGCGGTGAGTTTGAGAAAATCACGGTGCAAAAGCTACATTTTCAACAAAATCAAGGTGCCACCGTGATTCCAAACATGCACAAAAATGATTTTGACATATTTGTGTGTTTTCTAATAGAATTGCTTTTACCTCTTAATGAATTTTAACTTGAAGTTGAGATTCGTAGCTTTTGCCTCTAATGTTTAGTCTCAAATTTTTTGTTCAACATACTTTCACATAAATGCATCAAAACATAAATAAATTTACTTTCAATTTTTTGACCAAAATCAATTCATTCAAAATACATTTTTGCTGTAGCATAACCAAAATAAACATTTACCTCAACTTCACTCAGATGTCAGATTCTGTTGTAGTGCCATTACTAATTAGTAATAACTTTACAAGGCTCACTCTTTTATTGGGTGAAATCTATGTGGGTCCCACCTAAAGTTGTGAGATACAGGTAGATTTCACTAAATGAAAAAGCAAGCATTGGAAAGAGAGTGTTCCTAACCTTTCTCGAAACAATAATAGTAACAATACAAATAACAATACCACATTAACAACAAATAGCTTGAGTCATAAAATTCAAGCTATGAATGGATTGATCAAAGAATTCAAAGTATATTAATTAAAAAAAAGGAGGAAACCACCAAATTAATCCATGATTTTATAGGGTGCTCTCAAATAAGTCCCTTAGATTAAACTGTCAGAGTCCCTTAGATTGAATATGAGTATTTCAAAAAGTCGTCTCTGACTTTATTAAACTGTCAAGTTGGTCTCTATATTTAACCACTTACCAGTTACCATCAACTTAGTCCATAGCATACTCTGACGAGTTTAATGATCATCCATCGACAGTGTAAAATATTTTTACAGCGCCATCTAATGAAAACCAATCATTTTGCCATGTATGCATGTTTTGTAACAATCTTTTAAAGATAACTATCAAATACTCTATTTCTTTTGGACATCGGTGCAAAACTAGTTTACACTGTCGACACATATCTTTCTTTCTCTACTCAGAGAAGGATTCATATGAGTAAAATTTGAAATATTCATAATCTTAGCGTCCTATTTCACAGCGCCTTACACAGTCAGCTACAAATTTGGTGGTTTACTTGTTGAAAAAAGAAAAGTGTTTAATTACTGTACACCGACAGTGTACCGTTCTTTTACACATAATCATATGTTGTCATGTCAACTAATGAATATAACAACTGTGTTTTCCTATTCGGTCTGTTACGTGACAACACATTATTGAATTCAAAGAAAAAGCGGAGGAACCTCACCTTTGAAACATCAAATTCAAGATCAACGAGTTGATGCTCAGACCCTTCAAAATCTTTACACCTTCCATAATCAACCTTAACCAACCTCGCTTTCTCCGAAACCTTCACAACAGCAGAATCCAAATCCTTCCTAAGCAAACTCCCACCCATAATAATCCCCATATCCAAAGCCCTAAGCGCCTCTTTAAACTCTCCATTTTCATAGCAACACTTAGCAACTTGCAAACACGCCATCGAGTACGCGTCGCGCCACACCGGCAACACCGAGTGCCACGGTCCGGAGTGCAGCTGCTCCCACGCCATCTCACGGACTGCTTCTGCGGCGCGAATGTCGCCGGCCGCGGCCAGGGAGGACATACGCACGTAGGCGTAGCCTCCGTGGGATGAGATGGAGTGGAGGAGTGTGGGAGATTCTGCATCGAGCGTTGGTGTTTCGAGAGAGTCGCTGATGGGTGAGGTGGTTATTGACATTTTTGCGACGGCGCGTGAGGCTCCGGCGAGTGAATTGAAAAGTGAAGTGAGAGTGTGTGCTAAAAAGTGTAAAGTGCGTAGATATTTGAAGCTCACAAGAGATATTTCTAAATATCTTTGTTTTTTTTAAATATTTTTTACATGAAAGTATCTTTGGATTGGGACCCAATGTAACATCATAAGGAGCGCTTTTCCAAATAACCCCTTAATTAAAACGTATAAATAAGATATCTCTTACGTGCTTAATCACAGAGACTAATTTCTTACGTATGTATTGTACGATCTAAATGAACGGGAAATCCTCTCTGAAAGTTTTAAACAATGTATGCTCAAGACTGAATTCGAACCTAAGCTATAAGAGAGCGTGTCACCTCATCTATGTACTCTTGGATAATTAACGATTATTTCTATAAAATAAAGAGTTATTTGTCAATTTTTTTTATTTTAAGAAATACCATTTCATAAGGTATTTGGAGATTCGAGTCTGAGATATTAAAAGGAGCATACTTCTATTATAATCGTAAATCAATAGAAAATATTTTTTTCTTCAAAAAACAACTATTTTAACTATTAATTTAAAGATTGGGTGTACAGTACACTCAAATTATCAAGTGTACCATAGAAATGTTCAAATCAAAATGATTGAAAACAAAACTTCTATGTTTAGCTTTATGGAAAGTGAGAAGAAAGGAGAAAAAGAAAATAAAATATGTTTGGGAGTAGTTAGGAAATGCGTTGAGATAAAATCCAAATCCCTAATTTAAGTTTTAAAGATGACAAACGTATTAAATTAAGTTTTATTAATTATGATCTTAATTATTATTTAACTTGTGCTCTTGAGTGTTTCTTTTAAACCATATGGATAAAACTAAATATGATACTAAGGAAATCACAAAACTACGATTGAAGAAATTGATCTCAACTTTGGTATCAAGAGTATTGGATTATTCAAATAAAGCAAAGACGCATAAAGCAATGAATAATATTCAAGTCCATCTTTTTTAAGTAAGCAATAAATATTTGAAGAATGGAATATGTCATGACAAAGAAATTTTAATCATAAGAGTTTACCACAGATATACATATGCACAAAAAGAACATATTTAATATCATGTACAAAATACAGCAAACAAAGCATGCGAAGGTACCATGTAGTTCTTTGATCCCTTGGATATTTTCTTTATGACCTTACTATATGACAAAGAAAGCTACTATCTAGTACAAAGCGTCTTCCTTTGGCTGCAAGATTGAACTTACAACAAAAGTGTTTAGACAATGAGTTATACAAAGCCCATGTTTCAAATAGCAAAAAGAACAAACACTAAGAAAAGCTTCAACACTCGTAGAGATCGATCTCAATTGTTATAGATCAATCTCATCTAAATAGAAGGATACAACAAGAGGAAAAAAATCAACTTTTTTGAGGAAACAAAATAGTGCAAATCTCATTCGAATAATCCTCTTTAAATATCAAATACAAATCTATCAAGAACACATACAAGTTTGAGCAAGCTACTCATTTTTACGCACAAAAACCTACAAGCAAAACATTACTACTTCAAGAGTACTTACCATTGTAAAGAAATTTGCTTTGTGCAGAAAACACAAAGATTTATAAGAGCTTGCTCGTAACAGCAAGTGTCTAAGCCAGTAATAGTTTAAAGAAGTTGTATGTAAAAGATCCAAGGAGATCTAAAGAAAGAAGTTGATATTAAGTCTAAACTCAACTCCCTAGTGGAAAATCTCACAAATACTGTGGAGATTGAAGTAACCCACGTTGGATGAACCAGCATAATCTTTGTGTGTGATCTTACTTCCCTAATCTCATTTCCATTTTCTAATTTCACACAAAACACTCTTTTATATTGGTAATTATTATCCTCCTAACTAACCCTTAAGATCTAAATTCTATTTGAGAAAGTTTAATAGACAAATTTTTAATTAGATCACAATTCAAACTCCCGCTTTTTTGTGATATTATTTTAATTCAAAATGATGGGAGGATTTTAAGAAAAAATAAATGAATTTATTATTCTTCATATAAATATATATTTTTGAGTTTCTTCCCTTTGTCTTCTCCAAAGTCCTCCTCGATCTTTTGTTTCTTGAAAAGAAAATTAAAACAAGTCTAGTGAATCAACAAATTTTTTTGCATGTTTTTCATGATGTCTGGTGTGATAGGCATGAGAGACATTTTAATAGTATGTAATAAGATACTTTAGTTAAATAAACTTTTAAAAAAAGCCTAAACATCGTTACTTAAGATAAAATCTGATATAACCTATCGTAAATTAGATCATATGCCATATAGATCGGCATGATCTATTCACATCCCTACTATCCACTAACTTTTTAACCATTAAAACAAGATAAGAGTGAGTTTATATCTTTACTTTTCTTTTACTTTTTCTCACCGAACAATAACAAAATCCCTCCCATTTCCTAAAAAAAAATAAAATCCTCCCATTTTGTATTTTTTCTTTCCTTAAGTATACGCGTATGTAAGAATCCACAGCTAATTTAATTTTTCCGACTCACTTCCATCTCTTTTACTTTTTTTTTCCCAATTCAACAACATATTGTAAGTGTGTTTTGTTTAACCAAAAAAAATTGAATGAATTAATCTCACAAAATTGTTTTTCAATAAATCCGAGTAAATATAGAATAATTTATCTTTAAATATTTACTTAAAAATGAGGTGAAACAAAAAAAATTAACTACACAATAGTTATAAGAATGCTTATAAAAAAAAGTAATAAATAGTTGTAGGATTAAAAGTTTCAAATCTACAATAATTGTAGGTACCTCCTTGATATTTTTCTCTTCACTTTTTTGTACAGGGAAATAGAGATATTCTTGTTGCACTTTTTGTGATATTTTTTATCACTTTTTTCCCTACAAAATATTTTTGTCACTTTATTGTGGCGTTTACGGTTTTTTTTTTGTCCTTGCTTGTTTATTATTTGAGTGACAAGTATGCTTTGGGAGATTGAGATGTGAAACTTATTTGATTTTGAACAAAGGCACACATGAAGCCACGTTTTCTATCATTGAAATTTTGAGGAAGATATATAAGTTATTTAAACTAATTCATAGAAATAAGCTGATGATAGTTTATAAATGAATATTGTAAATTATTTTGACAAGTTATTTCAAACACTTACATAAATATTAATGGAATAAAATAAAATCAAATAAACTCTTCAAACACTCTTATGGAGGAGACAACTGCTTTGGGGTCTAACAAGAGAGCTATTAAACGAATGCAAGCTTCTTCTTTTCTTTTTGGAAAGGAATGCAAGCTTCTTTTACTAATTAGTCAATAGTATTGAAAAATTTAGATATTTTTGAATCTCTTTAACAATAATTGTGTCTCCTTATAAACAAATAGTATGTTTCATAGTGTCATGTCATTTTCGTTCTTCACTTTGGTATTTTTTTTGCACACAGTGTTCTAGTTTATATTTTAATTCACTTTTGCGAGAGGTGAAAGTAGTTTCATCTTAATAATTAGATGATTCCATGGTTTAGGATCTAATGCAATGGAAAGATAGAGAGAATAATGTTCTTGAGGAGCCATTGATTGATAAAAGATATGTTAAACTTCACCTTTTATCCCCTAAGTTTTAAAATGTTTTGATTTCGGCCCTCTATTAAAAAAATGAAAATTTGGTCACTTTCGTCCCAAAATTATTGAGAAGACGCCACGTGTCACAAAAAAGGGGTCATAATCGCAACTTTTTGTAAAGATAAGGGGTCAAAAAGCATATTTCCCATATGTTATGGGGTCAAAAGAACATATTTCCCTAAACATGGGGTTCACTTTTAACATTTTTTTTAATAGGGGATCAAAATCGCAACATTTTAAAACGTAGGAGGCAAAAAGTGCACTTAACATAAAATATATAAAATATATGATAGAATGAATAGTCTTATTCAAAGAGCAAGTTGGTCTAACTAACTTCCTGATCAACTTTACTATTCTAACTAACTAATTTTACTAATGAATATTATACCGTAACATTTTAGATGTATACAATTAATTTTGATTTCTTTTCTTTTTGTAAATATAAAATTAATTTTGATTATTATTAGGATATTTGAGTGCTCTTCGGTAGAAGAGCTTTTCTTTTATAGATTTTAATTTGAAGCAGAAAATTAAAGCTTTTTATAATATGACTAAGATCAAATTGTCACTTTAGTCCTTAACTATACACCTCGCTGTTACAAAAGTCACTCACTCATGATTAAATACAAAGAAGTTTCTGACTCTGTACTTCTGTTATATATCACTTTAGTCCTTAATGTTAAATAATTATGTTAAGTGATGATGTGTTACATACGATGACATGACATATGATGTGTCATAGGGACCAACGTGAAAGTAGAAAATGGTCAATTTGATCCTTGAACCAAAAATTAATATCCCCAAATTGAATTTCAAATCCCTAAATCTCAAATCATTAAATGTAATTTAATTCTCTCGTTTGCTCAATATCAATCTTCCATTAAACACCAACTTATTATTAGGTACATGATTGTGCATACTTACTATCAGTTAGGTCCCAGATAATAAACATGTACTCTCACTAAAGTCCCTAGCTAATTGTTAATTTAACAAAATCGTCTTTATATATGTCTTGCCTGTTTGTAAATTAAGAGACAATTTCTTTTTTTTTTGAAGAAGCTAAAATGAATTATATTACCTCCACAAAAGAGTCCCCCCTAACACAAGACGTACTAAAGAGAGGATAACAGAGTTAAAGCCAATTTACAAGGTTGCCTGTACACAGCGAAACAAAAAGAAACAGAGAAGAAACACTTAGCCTATCCCCAATATTGTAAACGGACAAAGCCACCACCTATGATAATTGATGGAAAGAGAGGTATTCTTCGCTTTCAACCACATGAAGGCAAGAGACAATTTCTATTCTCAGCATTATAATTATAAATGTTATTAATGGTTCCTCAATCCTCATAGCATTTCAGAAAATCTACAAGACTCCTTAGTAACTAGAATGTAGATGACTTTTGGTATTAAGACTTCGATCACTTGCACACTACCACTTATTCTCTTTTATATATCATAAAAAAAAAAAAAACAGAAAACTCTCTTGCTGTCTTGCATATAATAAAATGGATAAATAAACTCCTAGTTGCAGGAACAAGAAGTATATATATAGGTTTACTTGTAATTCCTCTTAACAGATCAAGTTTGTGTCCAGTTCATTTAATTTATAATAACTGTAAATGAAAATGTTAATTTATAATAACTGTAAATGTCTGTGTTCAGCAATGAAAATATCTTTTGAGCTACATATGGTATAATATCTTTTGAGCTATATATAAGTTTACTTGTTAAACTAACCACTAATCACATACCTTAGTGAGAGTATATGTTTACTGTGAAGGACCTAATTGATAGAAAGTATATTTATCCTCGTAAGCTTAACTCAGTTGGTAAAGACAATGTATAATATATACAAGGTTCGGAGACCACCACCAAAAAATATAACTAACTATTTTTATGCAAGGTTCACACGCCACCACCAAAAAATATAACTAACTATTTTAACATCAATTTAGCTAAGTTAATTGGCAAAGGGCATCTAAAGTAGCTTGATTTTCCATTGAGGAAATCGTGCATGATATATATACAGATAGATAGATGGATATATAGCAAAAATTAGCAAGTATGTACATGTATGCGTCAGCCCTCACGTGATATCATTTTTTTTCTTCAAGTAGTCTAGTGGATAAAGCTCACACAATTTAATTGTAGAGAAGTGGAGTGTTTGAGGTTCGAACCCCGGCCACTGCATATAAAATACAATATCCCTACCAACTGAGTTAAGCTCACGGGGATTCATTATTATAACATAATAATGCACAAATCATACATATAATTCATTCATGCTCAATACCAGTGTTGTTCCTTTGAAATAGGAGACTCGGTTCTCTTCTTAAAATAGGTCCCCAGTAAAATAAAAATACAAATTTTTTTTGTTTAGCTAAGCTTCATTAAAAAATCAGAATCAGAAGAACTTCTAAACATGAAACGAAGTAAAAAAAATTAAGTGAAAGAGAGGTTAAATTTACCTCACGACGTCGTTTGGATTTGTCACTCCTCTATTGGGGGAAAGAGGAAAATGAATGGTTTATGCGAAAAATAAATTATTGTTGTGATTCTTTTAATGACATAGCTTTCTAAATTGGCTGATTAAGTGATTATACAAATTTATGATGGTTTGATAGAATCAGATTTATCCAGAAAGGAGAAACTAGAGTCTAGAAAAAACTCAAACGTGTACTAAAAAAAGAAAAAGAATAACATATATTTTTATTTTATTTAAGTGGAGGGTAGATATTAGACTTAATTTTTTTTTTTAATATCAAAACCATAATTTTTAAAGGCTCGACTTGGATGAGCTGCTTGCACTCTCCAAAGTCGGGCCTGCTCAATACCAAAGACATATAACTACAAGGTGCATGGCATCACCTTATTATCAACAATTCCACACTAACATCATTATTATATTATTATCTTATACCAAATTTCCATACCATAACCATATTAATTTATACTAAGGTTTAAGCATAAACCTGAGTCAATATATAGTTCATCCGTAAGAGAAATGTGGGAGTTGACGAATGGTTTTGGAGATTTTAATTTATCTTGGAGGAGAAACTTATTTGAGTGGGAGGGAAGGTTGCTATCGAATTTGTTGGAGGTGTTGGAAGGTTTTGTTTGTACTAAAGGAACAAATTATTGGAAATGGAAACCGAAGGAGAATGGTTTGTTTTCGATTTCGTCAATGTACATGTTGTTTGAAAAATTGTAGGTTTGCGAATTGGGAATATAGATGGAACGACATTGAGAATAACATTTTTGGTTATCCTATTAAAAAACATAAATAGTGAGTAATATCATACAAATTGTAGAAATATAATAAGAGAAAAATAAAATTGCGCCGCTCTCTGACTTCTCTCTAAGTTTCATCGCGCCGCCGTTCCTTTGAATCAAAAACTTTGCTGTTCAGATGTAGACGGTGGTTAGTGGTGGTGCGACGATGGGTCAATCGACAACCATCCACATCGCCTCTTGCACCTGTTCTCTGCGGCGGTGGTTCGTTGGAAATCCAGGTTTCAAGGTGTGTCTTGTTTCGGTCCAGTGGTTGCGCCGACAGTTTTGGTATTTCTCATATAGTCGCTGCAACTTGGTTATGTAGATCTGTCATTCATTTTGGCGATGATGCTAGTTTTTGAGTCTTGGTTCTCACTATATCGTCACTTTTGTCCTCCGACGACCTGTCCTTTCCCTCCTCCGGCATTGTTTCTTGTCGGATTTAGACTGGTTGTGGTCTTGTTGTTTATGGTTAGTGGTTGTCTCTTTGATGCTGGTTTTTTTTTCTTTTTTTGTGGATCTGGTTCAGATGTTTTCCTCCGTGCCGAAAGTTATTTTGCGTGTTATGAGTTAAATCCCTGTGATTCGTTTCCTCGTGTCTTTGATGTTTGGTCTCGAGATATGGTAGTGATGGTTCGGTGGTGGTGATAACATGTGGTGTTTTGGGGTGGTTATGTGGTGGTCATGTGGTGGTGATGTTCGTTGTTTGGGTGGTGATGGGGTGGTGGTTCTGTGGTAGCGAGGAGATGGGGACGTGTGTTGTTTGATTAGTTTTAGTGAGGCTTCCTATGTAGCTGTGGCGGGTTGTAGTGATGGTTCACCGGTGGTTTTCATGGGGGTTTCTCGTGGGCGCAGTGGTGTGGGTTGGACGGTGTCGTTGTTGAATTTTGGTTTCGGATCTAGCATTAGATCTCTTGGTGGTTTTGTTGCGCTCGGGTTGATTTTGTGTTTAGGTGTTGGAGGGTGGGTGATCTTTGAATTAGAATCCCCTCTTGGTTGTTCTCTGTTTGTCCGCAGTTTTTGGTCTGAGTTCGTCCGATCTGATAAAGATTAGCGTGGAGGAGGTGATGTTGGTGTTGTAGGCCATGTGTTTGGTGGTGATGTAGGTCACAGGTTAGTTAGTGGGAGGTGATGGTGGTGTTGTTGTGGTGGTGGGAGGAGGTGATGGTGGTGATGTTGTGATAATGGAGGTTGTGATGTTGTTTTGGTGGATCAATGGTGAGTAGAAACGAGATTCAGGTTGTGTGGTGGTGGATCCGAGTGTGGTGGCGGTTTTGTGGTGCGTGGTGGTGGTGATGATACAGTAGGGAGATAGAGCATCAGAATCGTTTCCTCTTATTGTTTTCGTTGAAGTTTAAACGGTGGCAAAATGGGTGGGTGGGTGGTGGCCAACAGGAGGGTTAGCGAGGTTATTGGTGTTTGCGTGGTGTGATGGAGATAGCTGTGCGTAATGGTTGGGAGTTTGTGGAGGTGTGATTTTTGGGTGGTGGTATGGTTGGGTAGTCGTGGATAATTTAGATTTGGATTTTGTGGCAGCTTGTGATGAGGTTTGGGGGAATTGGTTCAACTTTTGTTTATGTTGTTGTGCGGAGGGTTGTCTTTGATTTTGGTATTGATTTCAAAGATAGCCCTTTGTTAGGTGGTGTTTCCTGTGAGTTTTTTACATTTTGTCTTTGATGCACGAGTGCATGGGTTTACAATTTGGTGTTCCCCATTTACCCTTTGTATGTTGCTACTTTACGATTCCTAACCTAGCACTCATTGTGCTGGTCATGACTCATTGTGATTTTAATAAATTTCATTTTGACTTCTTCAAAAAAAAAAAAGGTTATCTTTGGAAAACTAAAGCTCCCTCCTGAGTGCTTGCCTTTTCTTGGAAACTATAACTTGATTGTATTCGGACAAAATCTAATCTTATTATTCATAATATCCTACCTTTAGAGGATTTCAGAAACTATGTTTTATGCAACTTTGAGGGGAAAATGCTACTCACTTATTCTTGTTTTGTGAGGTGACGAGCAGGGTTTGGAAGTTGGTGATGCGGTGGTTAGACTTTATGTTTATTACGCATCCGAATTTGTTTGTCCATTTGGAATGTTGGAGTAGCGAAGCGGTTAATGAAAAGATTCGGCAAGGATATTGGTTAATTTGGCAGGCAACGATTTGGGGTGATTTGGAATGCAAGTAATAGTAGAATTTTCAACAATATGTTATATGGTCAAGGTGGTACAAGAATTGGTCGATGAAATAAAGATGTTGTCATGGCAATGAACTTTGGCGAGATTAAAGGTTTCAAATTGTTTGTTTTATAAGTGGCGTTGGAATCAAAAGATTGTCTTGTCTATTGAGATGAATTTGGTTGGCTTTTTCAGGGATTCAATGGTTTTTTGACGGCGATAGTTTTTTGGTTGTTGTTTGTCGTCCTATTTATTTCAGTAATGTATTTGCCACTTGTTACTTCTTGTAATGATGGTTATTGATCAATAAATGAGCTGTTTCAAAAAAATAAAAATATAGTTCATTTATTTCGAAGGAGCACAACTCTCTCGAAGTAGCATAACAAACAACATATGAGCATGATCATATCCTTAAACATACTAAGCCTACATAACTTTATTTACCAGTGAGGTTTCTCACATGAGCAGACCGCAACCCAGTCCATTAGGTGGAAGAAACCATGAATTAAGTACCATTGAATAACTTTATACATGACTCATAACATTTCTCTCACTTCTAACTAACTTAAATTAAATTGGTAGGCTTATCTTATTCTAATTAACTTGGATCAAATTGGTTAGGCTCATCTTATAATCAATTTGAATTCATGGTCAAGCTCTTGCTATTAGCAAACATTTCAAGTACTTGATCACATTTTTTGTTTAGACGATGAAATAAACAAATTTTATCTAAAGGCAAATCATAATACTTTTTTTGGTGGTAGTTGAGGTTTGAACCTCGAACCTTGCATATATTATGCATTGTCCTTATTAACGATATTATATAAAAATATATAGGACCTCATTGTATTCTTAGTTTAGAGGATAAATAAAAACCCTAATCATTAATGAAAAATTTCACAAGAACATTTTTTATTTATTTCAGATTTGATAATTAGCGTCCCTGTGAGCTTAGCTCAGTTAGTAAGAACAATGCATAATATATGCATGGTCTGGGGATACACCACAAAAAAAAAAAGATTTGATAATTAGTTTGGAACAAAATACAAATACAAATAAAGTTGATAATCAATCATGTAGCTAGATATCTAGCTTGGAGACTTCAAATAGAGAGAGAAGCACCATTGTCTGCAAGTGTAAGATTGAGTATCTTGGTGGCTGCCTCCGAACCCATGATTTTGGGGATTGATAAAGAGATGAGGAAACACCATAGCAAGAAGCAAGCATGTCAGTGTTGATGACTCCTGGATTGAGTGCAATTACCACGACCATTCCTTTAGGCAACTCTTCAGCAGCAACAGACTTAGTGAGTCCTTCAATTGCTCCCAACAATGCGCGTCATCTCTTCAACGCTGTAATTGCTCCTAACATCAACGTTGATGAATAGATGATTTGATTATATTTTTGGTTTCAAGGATAAAATAAAAAAATCTAATCGTTGATAATAAAATTCAAGAAAAAAATATTTATTTAAAAAATTGGGAGTGAGAATTTTTTTATTAATTAATGTGACACTATTAGTCATTTAAAACCCATCTTCAAGGGGATTTGAACTTTTTACCATTAGGTTACAAAGGCTACTTGATAAAGAGGAATCTTTGGATCCTCATACATAAGTAAGCATTTTACCAGTTTTATATATAAAAAAATTATCGAATCATAGAGACCACATTTAGTTCGATTTTTACTCATATTGACAAAATTTCCAAACAAAGTTTCGTAAAAGTGTTTTGTTGATGAATTTCATATAACTATTGCTTGTATGTTTTCTCTTAATCAATCGTATAGTTTTTATGCCTCAGATATAACTTCACTTATCCCTCAGCATACATCTCCATCTCTAGTTAACAATGCGAGATCGATTGAACAAACTGAGTTCTGATCCGTCGGTGGAAAACTAACAAGTTTTTTAAATGGCATACACAAGAATAGTTATACATGAATGTAAACATACTCGTTATCTTTAACGTCATAGAACATATACATCATTTTAACCATGTCAATTAGATAGTAAGACCTTCTTATGACACCCTAAATCCCAAAAATAATACTAATTATTATTTATTCAAAAATAAAGTTTAATTCGCAGCGGAGAATGTCAAATAAAAACCTTTCTATCAATATAAAAATTCTTCTACAAGATTGAGGATACCACATTGACTTTTAGCAATCATACTTCACATTTCATTCCCTTGAAAACTGCAATGATATTAACATCAAATCCTTTGTTTTGAAAATACTTTCTTTTACATCATAGTAAATGGTTGTCTGGTACGAAACTAAACAAGTAAGCATATCCCTTTCCCAGTGTCACTATCAGAGCGGGGCTTTTCCCCAAATTAATAGATGAAATAAGACAAGTCTTGATGGAAGACATGTAATTGACTCCAAGACTCATAACCTATAGAACTACGGTTTCGCAATCACAGAGCCAAGCCCGCAAACACAAACAACGAAGAGGTGAGTTTCGAGAACATGTAATAATATAAAATAAATGAGAAAAACACGTAAGCAATTAAATCAAAACCATATTATATCACAAACATAATATTCAAAACCTTGAAGAATATACTATATCAACTCGATCCACATTAGTAAAAAAAAAAATCATTACAGAACCAAAATTTTTACAAACACAATGTTACTATTCAATTCCAAAATAGTCACAACACAGATAGTCACCAATAACCATCAAGACGGTCAAAAATATAGTACCCATAAAAAACACACTCATAATAGGAATAGTCACAATTCAAACCGTGGTAAAAAAAGTCAAAAATGACATTCAAGACAATAATCTCATGAGGTCAACACCATTCACAACACTCACTAATTTAAAGATCAATAATTACACATCTTTTACAACATGCACCATGTTCAAACATCATCATTTATAAGCAAATATGCAACCTTCCTATCACCTATATGCATGCCGGTACTGGTCTCTACTCACCAAAATTGTATGCCAGAGTTATGTTGCTAAGCAATACACATCACCAATCATCACCAGAATCTTAATAATGATATGATGCATGAAGAAAACTCATCAATAACCACACCAGGATTTTACACAATGTCACAATAATAAGCAACATACATGTACAAATAAAATCACTTAAAATAATAAATAGAGATTTATACCATGAACATATATTTAGATATATAGAAAATATATTATGGAAAATTTGGGGTGTTACACATCTAAGGTAAAAAAAAAAATCAATTACAAAACACTACATCATTGGAAAAACATTAAGAACATATTTAAACTAAAGATTATATTGAATGCATAAATCATATCCAACCAGCCAGATTAAGAGTACTACATATATTCCTTACTATTTACATCCATTCATAACACAAAAGAAAGTTTAGTTACCCATATAATGTATAAATAACAAAAGAGAGTTGATAGATGTTGTAGATGCATCAACAAGCTATTATCTAAGCTTCATAGCCCTCAAATGATGTCTCACGCTCTCTACCCTCTATTGTTTCTCTATTTGGTCCTGTTTACAATGATTTTTCCCTACAAAAATGAGCTACACTTTTTTCAAATATTTCAATGACACTGAATAATATATCAATTTTCCTTAAAATCAGGCAAGGGAATATTTTCTCAAATACTTTAAGTCTCTCAAGATATCTTATAGAGATCAAAACAATTGACAAAATATTTATCATGTCTAGATGAAACTTCAAAATATTTTCCGTTTTGAAACATCTTTTCAAAACCACACAAAAACTAAGAAAATGATTCTAAAGAATTTTAACAGAGTCTCCTTTGTGTTTACATTGAATATCAGAGTCTCTGACCCAGTCAACTGAACACAAACTCACAGACAAAATACTTTCACAACATAGCATGTCAGTCATATTTAAATTTTAATGTTGATAGTGTCAGCAGTCACTTCATGCGCTACCTCAAACATCCTTTATTTCAAAAATTCATTTTTTGTCGGAAAGTTGCAAACCATAGGTTCATTTCAAACGTCTCGACGCGGCGAATTTATTGGTCAATTTGTTTTCACAGTTCAACATTCCAAAAATGATGAAAATACCCCTCAAAGCCAAACTGTTTTAACCCAACATTATTTTTCGAAAACCAATCGGTTGAATCAACTCATTTACTCGTCTAAAACATAGATATTAAATAAAATTCATATTTCAACACTTTTCTTAAAATTCTAAAATTTTAAAATAGTCGGATCCTAAATATTTTTTTGCAGATTTTTACTCATACAGACTTACCCAACAACATTAATACATACCACAAGTCAAGAAAATCAAAACTCGACACCCACTACACACAAATCACTCAAACCCACACTTTAAAGGGAGAAAAAGGGGAGGAATACCACATCAAATAGCAATGAATCACACGAAGGAAGGTAGGAATCGCCGAGGGCTTCATTTTGATTTCTCTTTTGTGCGATTCGTACAAGGAACAAAGAAGTTACGACCCCGAAACGGTGGGGGAATGTGTTGTTGTGGAAATGAGAGAGAAGTGAGGAGAAATAAGTGTTTTTGATTTATGAGAAAAAGTGGTGTGTATATATATATATATATAATGTTTTGGTTTTTGGAAATAAACTGGACCGATTGTTTTAATGCATGCGTAGTTGAAAAAGTTATATTCTAATTCTGATAAACTTGTCCCGGTCTCAAACATCTTAGAATTGTCTCATTACTAAAAAATTACTATTCACTCTCTAATATTTTCTTTTCGAAAATTTACTCAACTAGCAGCTGTAATACCACTAAATTTCCAAAAAACCTCTGAACGACAAATAAATTTCCTAAATGAATATTAATGACTTTCAAGGTCCAATAATATTTCATTTGCAGGCGAATTCATATTTAATTCTACCAGAATCTCAAAATCACAAAAAATGGACAAGATTAAGAAAACACAGAATCATGACATTTTACATAACGCAAGTTACATAAATATATTCATTTATATTTTCATGCTTAGCAAACATTCTTAAAACCATACTTAATCATACATAGTAGAACAACATAGCAGATATGAGTCAATTCTAGACGTCACATAGTTAACTTGCTCAACAACTCTCCCATTCACAACAATGATTTTGAAATTAAAATAACTTTTAGACAAAAATCCCATTTCCAACATTTGGAGAAATGTAATGAGATCATCTTCCCATTATAACAATGTATAAAACTCCGCTTTAAATTTTCGTGGTGCTCTTGGTCCGTTGAAAATTTAAACATCAGGTACATATCTAGCTCGTTTTTCTCAAAATCAATAGAAACAAATCTTGAAATTCCAACAACATCAAGATAAAACACAAAGCCCTAAATTTAGTCATATCTAAATTACGGGTGTTACATTCTTCCACTTATTTTGTTGTATTCATAACATTTTGTTTTCAAGTGTTTTTTATCAATATTTTTGGCTTATTTCTTTTGGTTCTTAATTATTTTATAATGGGTTATAGTATCCATTGTACTATGTTTTTCAATATTTCTTTATTTTCCATTAAAAAAATGCATGAACATATTTATTGTCCTAGTAGTTTAATCAATACTGAGTCATATAACATGTTAAAACTAATTATTGAAATGAAAATAGCTCGTTGAACAAAACAACATGACATGAAAGGGTGGTACATCTTATCTATTTGAACATGATAATATAGGTGGTACAATCTAAGGATTTTAATGAAAGACAATTTAATTTAAGTGGAAAATAGTGATCCTATTAAAGACGGGACATGAAATAAGATAAAAGTGCATGCTTTTCTTATACGAGAATTACTCTTCTCTCATTTAGAATTGTTTGTTCCCCTAAAAATGTTGAACATGAGTTAACTTACGTTCAGATATTTTCAACGTGAGTTAACTCACGTGGACACGGAAATGAGAAAAAACAAAAGAGAGAAGAGCAATTCTCTTCTTATTCATACTTCATGCAATAAAATACACACATTTGTTTGGTTTTCATGGATGCTCCACAAGCCCACCATTTATTTTGCTTTTTCTTTCTCCTCACGCCCAACCAGGTTTTTCATTTTCTCCTCTTTCTAAACCTTCTTCGTGTACTCCTCCGTCCCAACCTCCTTCCTCTCCTCCACGTCCTTCATATCCTCCTCTTACCGAACTATATTCATTTCCTCCTCCCCAATTGCCTCTATTCCCCCCTCTTCTATTTCTTCTAGCTTCTCTATGTTTTCCTCCTCCTAAAAATCCATCTTCTATCCAATTTGCGATAGTTCCCAACCATCCATCAACATTTCCTCCTTCATGGTCTCCACTATGTCTACCTTCAACTCTTTCTACCCCAATTTTGCTTTTGGAGTTTTCAGTTTCACCAACTACAAATCAAACAAACACATTTATTAAATATAATAAAAGAGTAAAGCAATTGCGGAAACAAATATATATTGATAGACACACATTCACTCGCACCTTTCGATGAATCGATTGCCATGACAGAGATGATAATTAATGAGCAAAGGAAGAACACGAAGATTAAAGGTTTAGTTTTCATCGTTGATTTAGTTAGAGTTTAGTTGTAGTAAAATCTGAATTCAATCAACATTATTTATAGTGATCATGGGGCAAGATAAATATACGAATAAAAGAGCCTTGTTAGATAATAATATAATGTTTAGTAAAAATTTGACTCATTGTGATAATAATGGGACATGAACACCTATTGAGACATAAATTCGGTTGTGTTTAATATTACTAGCAAGGTGCTTGTGTCACTTCTATTTTAGTGTTTGTTACATGTATTAGTTAAAATAAGATTTGTTTCACATATATAATAAGTATCAAAAAGAGGTAATTGTCTCTACGAAAAGTTGTGATTTTAAATAACTAAACTTACCTCAAATTGGTTTATGAGTTTGAGCTTCAGTTTGAACAATTGCATAAAATAGTTTGAGTAAACCATCAAATTGGTCTATGTTTTTGTCAGTGATTCTCAAATTAATCTCTGACTCTATTAATATTTCAAAATAATCTCTGTCTTTGTCAAAAGTTTTTCAATTAAGTTCCTTATCATGTGAAAAAAACATGGAAACATGAGTTTAATTGAGAAACTTTTGACAATATTTCAAAATAGTTTATGTCTTTGTCATGGAAGCTAGTTAAACTAGTATAAGACATATTTGATATAAAAAAATAACAACTAGTAAATTCTAAATTATTGAAAGAAAAAGGGGCATGTAGAGAAAAAAATTATTTTATAGAATTACAACACTTGAAATAAAAGAACTTAAATTTTATATATTGTAGATTTGAATAATAATGAATAGAGAAAACTATAAAATATAATAAAATATTTAGTAATATAAAAATAAGATGGTTAAATTATTTAGAGGAGAGAGAAAAAATTAGGAAGATAAATAATACATTACTACCTCCAAAATAATAATAATAATAATAATAATAATAATAATAATAATAATAATAATAATAATAATAATAATAATAATAATAATTTTTTTTTTGAGGAATAATAATAATAATAATAATGATACATTATTAAGATATTAGGAAAGGAAAAAAAATGAATTTGTTAAACTTGGAATATACACGTGATTTCTCACTAGTTTATTATAAACATTGGACCATCATACGAGATATAGCTTCATACCTCCGTCCTAAAGAGAAAAGGCCCCACAAAACTTAGAGAAGTAGATGGCTTTGTACAAGGGTTTGGGACAGAGGAGGAGGAATGACGGCTCATGTGATTCCACTGGTGTTGCGGTGGGCAGATCTGGTATTCACCATATTTTCAGTTGAAAAGATTATTTCAGTTAAGGAGTGTCCTCCCAAGTACAGTCGACACTGATCCGATTGGACCTAAGAAGATGGTTGGTTGTATGAGATCCGTTTTGTTAGGGGATTGATCTTTGTTATGTTTGTCGTAAGCCTTGCTCTATTGCATCGTCCGCCGTGGGTCGTAACCCAATCAAAGGGGGGTTGTGTACCTGCATGTGTTCTGACGCCTAAGTCTGTAAGGGGTTCAAGAAAGAGTACGGCTATAGTATGGATAAAGAGTGTCATAAATGACCCATGGCTAAGCCGGAGTATATATATATAGTGGAGAAGTAGGGCTTGGATGTCAACCATTCACCTACTAGTTATGCCTGAAGGTAAATACGTGAGTAACCGGGGTGGTCCGTAGCATAACTCTAAGACTGGTAGGTGAGGAACTCACGGCCCGTACTGTGATCCATTGAGTTTTTGAGTGTGTCTATTGTATGGTATCACCTGCTTCGTCGACTCTGGTCGGACATGAGCTTAGTCAGGTTGGGCCTTGAGCCAGTCAGAAACATATATAATTATTTTCCTTATTATTTGGTATATATATAAAAAAAAAGAGTCAATTTAATTAATTTATTAGAGACAAACAATAGTCTCGTATCTGAATGATATGTTCCAAGTACATTATTTAGTGAGTCATAGAGAAAAAACATTAAAACAATGAAGTGTGCAAAAATTATAACTAGTGTATTATAGTTGTTCTCTTTTTATGTCAAATATATACTAAAAGAAAATTATTATAAGTACTTATTTAATGACATATATTTGTGCCGTGTGTGATTTTTATAGTAAATTTTAATTATTCTCATTTTTATTTATAAGATATAAAAAAGTATCCTTAAAAAAAAGATATAAAAAAGTAAACTTAAGTAATTGATAAACATTTGTCCCTTATAAATTGTACGCCCCACCATTATTTTTAGTGATAAACTAGACCATCGACCCGTGCTAACGCACATGTCATATCGAAGGTAATAAGTAACAAAATAGTTTAGATGAATGTTATGATTGTCATATAGTATTTCATAAAAATTAGGTTAAGTATAGCGAGACGGGTTAACATTTATAAGTAAGAGATAGCGAGACGGGTTAACATTTATAAGTAAGAGATTAAGTTAAGTATAACGAGACGGGTTAACAGTTATTCCTTTTAAAAAAAATAACATAATTAGGAATATAATTTTATTTTTCTTTAGATAAACATTAAATGTAAAAGGATGGAGGGAAAAATTAGGTTAAGTAAATGCAAAAGGGTGGAGGAAAAAATTAGGTTAAAATTAGGTTAAGTATAATGAGACGGTTAACATTTACAAGTAAGAGATTTTCAAAAAACAACGTGAAAATAATGAGGTAAACAATATTAATTAATGTATTATAACTGTTCTATTTTTATGTTGAAGATATTGAAAAACGTTAATTTTTAATAACTATTTAGTGACATACATTTGTGATGTGTATGATTTTGACAATAAATTATAATTATTCTAATTTTTGTTTAAAATATATATAAAAAATAAATTAATTGATTAGTGACAAAAAATGTGTTATGTATTAAATATACGTTTCAACACACTCTTTTATGACACGTTTCTAAAATGTAAGGTGAAAACAATGAAGTAATATAAAAGAAGAAGAAGTTGATAAATCAAACGTAAAATTACACAATTCGTCCTATAATATTATTTTTAGTAACACTTTCGTCCTTTATTTTTTTTCCGATTTAGTCTTTTATGTTTTAAAATGACAATATCTTTTCATTTTTAATGAGATTTTTTCAATGAAATATTAGTTTCTTGATTTGTATGATGAAGATTTGGGTTTATTTATGAGTTTGATGAGTTTTGATGATTTTTTTGGTAAAAAAGGATAACTTTGTTGATATTTTATAACATAAAGGACTAAATTAGAACATAAAAAAGATAAAGGACGAAAGTGTTAGTTAAAATTAAGTTAAGAGAAAAATTGTTTAATTTTACCTAAATTAAAACAGATCACTCTTTAGAATGAAAAAAAATGTGTAAAAGTTTTTTTGACATAAAAAAGACATGCAGTAAAAATCTAAAAGAAGTTAATGTGGTAATTATCTCTTTTAAGAAATAAATTGGAGGAAAAAAACACTTGTCATGAATGTAGAAGACGATAATATTGTCTTTGTTGTAGTGAATTTTTGTTCTTTTGCTAAACTGAAAGTCTTTTGATTGATGACAAGTGACACAAATATATCAAGTTTTATATCAGTAACTGTACGTAGTGATCGTGGGATAGTATAAATATAAGAAGAACAAAAGAGCTTAACTAGATATTTTATAGTAACAAATTGATGGCTTATGAGAATAATGGGTCATCAACACCTATTGAGCTGTAAATTGAGATTCATTTGTTAAATTAGTTAATCTAATTTTTTAGATTACTCTTCGCCACCCTTTTTACATTAAAGTTGTTTTTGAATTTGAGTTTGAATTTGAAAAGCTGTAGAGAATAATATAAGGCAATACTTGATAGAAAAAACGAGACAGAAAAAAATATTTGCAGGAAACTATAATTTTAAAAAATTATGATTGACATAAAAAGTACTAAAATTTTAAATATTGTAAATTTTAGTAATATTTTCGACTGTTGTAAATTTTAATAATAAAGAATAGATAAAACCCCTTCCGCCGTCAACACCTCCCTTTTTCCAAATCTCATATCCAGCCATGTAGATGCTGGTATCAGTGGTGCGACGAACGGCGCCGGTCCTCCGCACCACCATCTTTCTGTTCTCTTGGGATGATTTTTTTTCTCTGTGTTTCTGTTCGTTTTTTTTATTCTAAATTTGGTGGTGTCCAAAGCTTGGTCAAATCTGGTTTTAGTTCTATGGCAGTGGTGGTTCCTCATCCCATCTTAGTTGTTCTCTGTTTGTCTGCGGTTTTCGTTCAGGGTTCGTTCGATCTGATAAAGATTAGTGTGGAGGAGGTGATGGTGGTGTTGTAGGCCTTGGGTTTGGTGGTGAGACGGCGATGGTGGTGAGACGGCGATGGTGGTGATGTAGGTCACGGGTTAGGCGGTGGAAGGAGGTGATGGTGGTGTTGTTATGGCGGTGGGAGGAGGTGATGGTGGGGATGTTGTGATAGTGGAGGTTGTGATGCTGTTTTGGTGGATCGGTGATGAGAAGAAACAGGTTTCGGGTTTTGTGGTGGTGGATCCGGGTGTGTGGTGGTGGTTTTGTGGTGCGTGGTGGTGGTGGTGATGCAGTAGGGAGACAGAGCTGTCTTGCATTGATGTTTAAACAATGGCAAAATGGGTGGGTGGGTGGTGGCCAGCAAGAGGGTTAGCGAGGTTATTAGTGTTTGCGTGGTGTGATGGAGATAGCTATCTTGCGTGATGGTTGAGGTTTGTGCAGGTGTGGTTTTTGCGTGGTGTTATGGATGGGGTAGTCGTGGGTAATCTAGATTCGGATTTTGTGGCAGCTTGTGATGATGTTTGAGGGATTTGGCACAACTTTTTGTTATGTTGTTGCGCGGAGGGTTGTCTTTGATTTTGGTGTTAGCTTTGTATTTTGTGTTTCCTTTTGTTGATTTTGATGCAGTTTATGGGCTTACAATTGAGTGCTCCTTATCTATCCTTTGTATGTTGCTACTTTACGACTCTCAGCCTAGCACTCCTGGTGCTGGTCAAGACTCATTGTGATTTTAATAAATTTTATTTTGTTCTTAAAAAAAAAAGAATAGATAAAACAATAAAATATTCTCTACCAAAAAAAAAAGAACAATCAAATATTAGAATTTTTTTTTTTTGAAACAAAATATTAGAAAATATTTAGTAAGTGAAGAAATATATTGGTTAAATTATTGAGAGAGACAGAAAAAACGAGAAAGAAATTAAAATACAATAGAATGAAAGAAAATTATCGAGAAGAAAGAAAGAGAACAATTTTAAATTTAATTTAGGGATAGAATAAGAGTGTTTTGACCGATGACAAGTTGCACCGAAATACTTTTTTTTTTGTTTTAAGAAAGTTACACCGAAATACTTAGTAACGTATTATCAACTTTATATAGTGATCATGAGACATGATAACTAGTAACATATTAGCAATTATATGTGGCAGGGCGAGCGGGAGAGACGACGGTCCATGATATTATTTATTAGGGGTACTAAAATAATTATTTTTATTTAGTAATTAGTATTATATATATGAAATTTGCTTATGTTGAAAATATATTTTTAGAGAATTTTAATTATAAATGAATCTTTTGCAACGAAAAATGAAAAAACAATATTAATTTTTTTTTTGTTGACAAATATTAAAATAATTAAAAGGTATAATTTTACTGTGTGTTGTATTAAAAAAACTATATAGAGTGATCAATAGATATGATAAATATAAGAAGAACAAATAAGATTATAGAGGAATGCTAGCAACACTCATTCTAACACACACTCTCCAACACACTCTCTTTGATTGGTTAAAACTCACATGGGTCCCACCAAATCATGTAGGTCCCATATGAATTTGGTGGGTCCCATGTGAGCTTTAACCAATCAAAGAGAGTGTGTTAAAAAGTGTGTGTTAGAATGTGTCTTGTTAGCATTTTTCAAGATTATATATATGTGTGTGTCGTATAATGACAATTTGACTTAATTATTAGAATGATGGGCCATCAACATCTATTCGGTGGTAAATTAGAGTTCATGTATGCTCCCTTTAATCCATTTAAGATCTTGAATGTAGTACATGTGGCAAAATTAAATTTAAGGGTTGAGATTTATTTAATAGAAATAAAAAACAAAGCCACTGTCCTCAGCTAATCACGGTAAACAAAACATTGTCGTCTCGTATTACGTATTTTTCTCTCCCATCTCCTTTCATCACCGTAAACCACCACGCACAACCGCTCATCGCCTCCACTTTTAATCACGCTCAATTAATCATTTTAAAACATGGACCAACTTGTATAGTTCGTCATTCACACATCAATTTTTGTAATTAGTGTTGAATATTATTCCATTTCATCTTTGTGAAATTCATCGTTTCAAAACATGACTACTACAGACTATTTTCTATCATTTGTGAGATCTAATCAAATTTTGATTTGTGTTTAGTTGTTCTTTGATTTTATAGATTTCGATGGATCAGTTTATAATGGCAGCGACGAGCCGATGATGGAAGGAAGAGGGCGATGAGGGAGAAAGGGGAAACGGCGGTGGTGGGGTGGAGGTTGTAGGTGAGGAGAAGGGAGAGAAGAGTGGGGTTGTGGGGAGAAGAAGCGAGCATGAGAAGGAGATGAAGAAACTATTTTTTTATTAAATAAAATACTTGTTCTTATTTTTAATTAAATAAATCTCAACCTTTAAATTTAATTTTGCCACATGTCTTCCATCTAAAACCTAAATGGACTGAATGAAGCATTACATAGATGGAGCATACCTGAACTCGGTAAATTAGGACGTGTTTGTCTGTCCTACTAGGTAATCTAATTTACTTATTACTAGCAAGTTGCATGTGTTTGACATAAGTCATTTCAATTTTAGTGTTTGATACGGGTATTAGTTAAAATTTATGCTTAATTATAGTTTTCATCCTCTAATTACAACTTATTCACAAAATTGGTCCCTCTATTTGGAGTTAAAATCGACGATGTAATTTTTTTTAGTTGTCATATGATATAATGACGAAGAATTATTGATACATATGAAACTATCTCAAAATTCCATAAAATCTTCAATTAAAATATGATATAACATCATTTTTAAGTTTAAAAGTCCGAAGGAGGGATTAAACTGGGTGATTATAAAATGAGATGACCAGTTTTGAGAGTGAGTATAAATAGAAGGACCAAAACTGTACCTAAATCTAAAATTTATTGAGTTATATTAAACTTGATTATTTAAAACTCAAGATTAAAATAAGATTAGTTTTATAATATAAATGTCAAAAACAAGTAATTGTCTTCTACGAAAGGTTTTGATTTTAAAAGTTTTTTTTTGAAGGCAACTTGATAAAAATTGTTTAAGGTTTTGAGTTTAAATTTTGAAAATTGTAGAGAACAATATGATATGAGAGAATATTCGATATATATAAGTAATAAATCTCTAAACTATAGAAAAAGAGAAGGAAAAGGGGGAATGTAGAGCAATAGTAATTTTATTGAATTAAGAAACTTCACATAAAAAGCTATTAAATTTTATATCTTGTAAAATTTAATAATAAAAATAAAGAAAACAAAAAAGAAATAATTATCAATGAAAAAATAGATAGTTAAATTATTGAGAGGAGAGAGAAAATATTGGGAAGGTAGGTAATAAATTACAAAATTATTAGGTGAAGAAACAAAATTTGAAATTTAATTTTTTAAAATTAACAAAGGAGAGAATAAAATTATTTTTATTGATGAAAATTGTCACTAAAATAATCAAGTTTTTTTTTTTTAACAAAACAAATGGCTACGTTTTATATGGGTACTAAAGTCTAAAATTTTCTATGTTGCAGATATGCTTTATGGGAGAATCAAAGCCCCAGTCATGGTACCTAAATGCCTGCTCACGACACATGATATGAGAAAAAAATATGTTAAAAACTCTAACACTAAAAGAGGTGGGAACTGTGGGATTTGGAGGAAATCATAAAGGCAAGATTATTGTTACATGGCTATTGGTAATAATTCTTATCTCTATCAATAATGTCCGGTTAGTTGATGAACTGAAACATAACCTACTTAACATAAATCAATTTTGTGATAGTGGTTATAAAGTGATGTTTAATAAGAACTACTGTACATTAATCAGTGACTCTGACAAATCTATTGTGTTCACTAGAAAGAGGAAAGACAATGTTTATAAAATTAATTTCTCTGAATTGACTGATCAGAATATAGTTTGTCTTCTATTAATGAGTGATGAAAAATGGCTTTGGCATAGACGTCTATGACATGCTAATTGAAGATTAATCTCTAAACTTTGCAAGTAAAAATCTGTCAAAGGTCTTCCAGACTTGAAATATCACTCAGATGCTCTCTGTGCAACATGCCAAAAGAGGAAGATTTCCAAGAAATCTTTTAAATTAAATAACATTCGATCTACCTCCAAACCTCTTGAACTTCTTCACACTGACTTGTTTGGACAAGTTAACACTGCATTTATCAATGGGAAGAAATATGGATTAATCATAGTTGATGATTATAGCAGTTGGACTTGAGTCAAGTTTCATAGAACTAAAGATGAGGCATATGATGTGTTTAGTATATTTTTGCACTCAAGTACAAAATGAAAAGGAATTAAAAATTCAGAAAGTTAGAAGTGATCGTGGAGGATAATTTGAAAACGAGTCATTTGAAAATTTTGTGAAAAACATGGAATTCTCCGTAAATTCTCTTATCCTAGAACTCCACAATAAAATGGGTTGTAGAGAGAAAGAATAGATCTTTACAAGAAATGGTTAGAACCATGATTCATGAAACTTATATGGCTAAATACTTTTGGACAGAAGTTGTAAACACTGCATGTTATGTTCAAAATAGAATCTACATCAGACATATACTAAACAAGACATCATATGAGCTCTTCAAAGGAAGAAGACCAAACATATCTTACTTTCAGAAGTTTGGATGTACATGTTACATTCTAGACAATAAAGTCTATCTAAAGAAATTTGATTTCAAAGCTCAGAAGGTCATCTTTTTAGGATACTCTGAACGCTCAAAGACATATAAAGTGTATAACTCTGAAACTAATACAAGAAAGAATCGATTCTTTTGGTGTAGACCTCACCCTTTTCTTTGCTCCACATCATCCCAAGCTCTCATGATGTTGTTAACTACATCACATGCCTTCACCTCTTTCACTTCCTTCACTTCTTTCTCATCAACTTTTACATCCTTCGACTTCGATATGACTCTGCAGTCTGTGATTCATTTATCCCTTAAATTCTTCCCAATATGAAAATAATAAAGTAAATTGGCAGTTTCAGGGAGAACTTTGATAACAACATTCATCTGAGCATTGTCCCTATCAGTGACCACCACCTTAGACATACTGAGTTTTGAGGACAAACGACCAACCAACATCACCAGAACCTAAGTAAAGTTACCTTCTTTCTCAGAGGCAAGAAAGGCTAAAACAACAGAATATGTCATGTTGGTAGAGGTAACACCAGTAATCTCCAATAATGGTAGAGGTACATATTGATTTTATAGGTGGAGTACATGACCAAAATGGTCGAAAAAGTGTTTAGCAAATTAATAGACTCTGGATGAGCGAAAAATATGTCTTCAATAGTGGTTTTCTCACAATTCGTTCTTGCAAAATATACATATTTATGCTTCTCCAACTCCGTAACCAAATATTGCATATTCGTCTTGTCATCTCTTATAGACTTTCTCCATCTAGCACGTGCATTGTACACTTGTTTTATATTCGTCACACTTTCTTTGTGTTTTCCTTCAAATACGTGAGAATATTCCTAGGCAACATCAAGCTCTTTGTCATGTTAACAACTCTTTTCTCGTCCTCCTCTCTTAGTGTACCCGCAAGGTGACTGTCTAACCTTGGCTACAAATCATGGTTGTGAACTTCATTAAGAATGGCCAACCAACATTCATTTGTCTTCTTATCAAAGTAACCACGCATCTTAAATGAACAATCACATTTCCTTAAGTAAGTGCCTTCAAGCTTCAATTTTTTCTTCATCTTTGGTAGTTTGTATACACCATTTCTTTCACATTGCAACGTCAACATTGGATTTTTTATAATGGATTTACCTATAGATATAGTAAATCCCGCTCTTGGTGTTTGTCGACGAACCTAACCAATCAAATCATCTCGCTCTTGCCATCAATCACTTGTGGAAAAAATGAGGCGGTGTTTACTTCATTATCACAAAGTTTGGAAACACCGATATGTTTCGCTTCAACAAAAGCTTCAATGGAAGGCTTGACATCAACTTAAGCTTCAATGATAGGTTTGACATCAATGAAGCTTCAATAATGGCCAGTTTCGACTCAACACCATCATCCACCACATTTTCAACCATCACTATATCCATCGAATAAAAAGTAACAAAGAAAGAAAATTATAAATAACTTATGTAACAAGCCTAAGGAAAAAAAAAAAAAACAAAACTAACGCCAAAATTCAAACAGTGACCCCCATGCAAGTTAACTCACGTTGGCAACTCAGTGTGAGTTATAACTCACAGTACGTCTAAGGCTCAAGAATGACGAACATATCAAAAAAACCAGCAAAATGTAAATAGGTTAGACGACACATTACTTGATTTTTGACGTTTGATGAGCGTAGAAACTTGCTTCTTGATGTTTTTCAATGATTTGAGCTCAAGCATTTTTACCAAAAATTTGCACTTTTGGGTGTTTTGGATGTGAACAGGGAAATAAGTGTGTGTTTGAAGTGTATAGTTGCTGGTGTTGGCCTAAAAACAGGAATGGATCGCAACGAGAGTTAACTCACATTAATTTTCAACGTCAGGTAAGTCATCTTGGGTACGTACCGAGCATAAGTTAACTCACGTTAGGGTTAGTTTAAAAAGTTTGGAGTGGAAATGAGAAATTAAAAACAAAATGGAAAAAAGCAATTTTCCAAAGTATCTTGGATCTCGTTATACATAATCCAAAATTGTTCAGTCTATGAGAACGTAGCCTTTGATAAACATTTTTCATGCTTAAAAGCCTATCAGATTTTAGCTTTTGATAGGTATTTTCGTTAAATTTTAAGCAATGCAGGGGAGTTCAAGTAGCCTAGTGGATAGAATTCACCTTTTTCAAGGTGAATAAGTGGGGTGTCAGGGGTTCCAACTCCGACCCCTGCATATAACAATGCATGTCTCTGCAAACTGAGTTATGTTCACGGGGAATTTTGAAGCATCTTTAATTGGTTGTATTAGTGAGGAGATATTTGTTGAATCTTAATTACAATTTGGCGTCTAGTTGCTAGTTAGTATCTTATATTATCGAAAGAATTAAATATTTTCTAACCTACTAATTACATATACTAACTAGGATCTATGTTTGATATCGGTACATCTGAATTTCTTACATCAAATTCTATACTTAATTTATCTTTCAAAAAGAACACATATCTTAATTTAATTTGCACTAATTCCTCTTTATTTTGCTGAACTTAATATAACTCTGAAATTGTACCAATTTGCAGTGTAGTAGTCCTTTCCACTACTATTCCCTGTAAATGTGGCAACGAAATGAATTCCATTCTTGCTTTTTTGTCTTCTTTCAAAGGATACACACAATGACCAATGAAGCCACAAACACAAGAACTAAATGAATTTAAAAAATAATAATATACCCCAAATGTAATTTTTGTTTCTGATTTTGTACAAAAACAAAATTAATATTGCATAAGATATATCATGTGGCTCATATATGTAATAAACTACAAAAACTCAAGTACTTAATACATGATATGATATTGAATCATAAATCAAAATTTAGTACTATATGAAAAAGCTAGTGCTAATTTCATGAAACCTAATAACTCAAGGTTCAAAAGGGTTATTGTTGTGATGAAGAGGGTCAGGTCCAGTTGGAACTTCTCTTGCTGAATCTTCTACTGTTCCAACAGTAACACCTTCATTTTTAAACCTTGCAAATGCAACCTAATATCAAAAGAAAAAGGACCATTTTTATTAACATTGACCAAAAAGGGTTTTGAAAGTTAAAAACTTTGGAACCAAAAAACAAAGTTTTCATCTTTTTCTTGTTACATACCTCAATGCTTTTTGCTATGTTTCTACTACCTCCTTCCATGTTTGAACGATAAATACGAGCTACAATAATGATATAAAAAACATAGTTTAGTACAAGAAAAACTAATGAAGAGTGATTTGGTTTGAAGTTGAACTTACTTGAAGAGCATTGAACAAGTGTGAGAATCACAAAGACCAAGAACAAAGTATTAACTTTCTTCATCTTCATTGTTTTAGGACAACAAAAACAAAAGGGTAGCATAAAGTTTTGATCTTTTTGTTGGTTTTTCTTCCCTTGTTTCTGGCAAGAAATGAGGAAGCTTTTTGAAAAACACTTCCAAGAAAATTGGTGTGATGGCTGAGAGAGAGAGACACTATGAAATAGTGAAATGGGTTCTGAAATTTTACTGTGGCATGTTTTGTACTGAGGTTTGAGGTTGTTGTATTTTACAATTATAACCTTTTGGTGTTGTAAAAACAGAGGAAGTAGAAAAAGACAAAGAAGGGGTAGAATTGGTATTAAAGAAGAATGTTACATAGATAGATACTGTTACGAGGTAAGGAGACGTTTGGCAGTCTGGCGCGTGTCGGTTAGGACATCGTCGTAGGATGTTGATGGCGGCGTGAAAGGTACACGTGGCTGTTTTTTATTGGTGTGAAGGTGATAAAAGCATGTTAAGATGGCCCACATTCAATCATTTTTTGTGGGGATAGTTTTTAATTTATCATACTGATGCCATGTTTTTGTCCTGAAACAACTCACCTCTTTCAATGCATTATCTTGGTCTTAATTTTATTTTTTGATTGTTACATTTTTTATGTTATCTTATAAACAATGAAAAAAAGGAAAAGAAAAGAGAGAGATTGAGATATTTTAGTTGATTGAAAGTGAAGAAGAAAAAAATTGCATTTATTTGATTTGATAAAAAAAAAATGGAAGTATGTAATTAGTTTATGAGAAATTACATCTGTAGAATCATTTTTATACAATATTTGGTACAATTATTTCTTCTTTTTTTTTCTTTTCTTCTTCAATCAAAATAAAGAAGAGGGAGGAGGAAAGTTGTCTCAAATAATTGTACAAATATAAATTCTCTTAATTTAATGTCTTGTTGAGTTTACTCTTATCTGCCTGATAGATATTAAAACTTTTTGTACAAAAAAAAACTTATTAATTTGGCGAACAATATATATAATATACACACATATGACATGTTCTAATTAGAATAATGGAGTCCAATGAGCATCATCAACGATGATGCAAATTGCATAGGATGTACTTGCAAACACTTCAACACTCAATTCGATAAGAGAGTAAAGAGTGAAAGGTTACAAAAAAGATTGTGTGTACCTTGAGTTTGTGGTCCAAGGACCATTTTATGCAACACATGGAGTGATTGACGAGACCGCCGTTGGAAGGCTGTTACAATCGGCGGGTTTTCGTAATTGTTTTGAAGGGTCATGATGGTTGGAAGCGAATAAGGCTTCATCATCATCATCATCATCATCATCATCATCATTTCTTCTTCGTTGTGCTTCCAATAAGGCTTGTTGGACGTTGACAGTCTCATGTAGTAGTTGAATTTGTCGCCTCATTTCTTCCATCTCAATTTCATGCAAAGATCTCTCTCATTTTGTTTTCTAGGTGGCATTTTGACGATGGTGGTTGGTGATCTTTTTTTTTTTTGTGAAGATCATGGTGGTGCGTGGTTGTTTTGTTGGCGGTGTTAGTTTCGCGAATAAATGACCGCAAAGTGAGGTTCTAAGAAAGCAACTCCTTGCTCTCTTAAAAATTCACTTTCCGTTGATTTCTTCGCTCAAACTCAACTCCGAGGTATCATAACCTGCTCTGATACCAAACATGGCTCAATGACAAAAGGAAATGTTGAGAAATAGAGAAAACTCTCTAATTTGCCCAAAGAACTTGTTATTGCTTCAATGCTTGAATCCTAAACACTTGGTGGTGTGCCCTATTTATACTACTCTTGTATAAGGCTTCATATTACAAAGTAGAAAGATCTAGAAGCATTTATTGCAAGAAAAGTCTAGAGATATAGATACTCTAGTTCATATGACTAGAAAGATCTAGAAAAGTTAAGATTTTCCTAATGCTTTATTTTATCTTATTTAGTAGAGTGTCTAGAAGCTTCCATAATATTCTTTAATATTCGCCATCCAGAAACCTCCATATTATTCTTCATCATCTTGTGTCTTGATCTCAAGGCTAAACTTGTATCAGACTGATATGTCTGATCATTTCCCCATCACATTTCCTTTGTGCATATAATTAATAGGGAGGAAGTTTTGGGTTTTGGAGTGGAACTCCGAATACATGTACGCATTTCCATTGTGCATTATTGTGTCTCAAGTCAAAACTTGTATCGGGACTGATATGTATGATCGTTTTCCATGCATAAGTTGTGTATTTACATCTTTTAATTCTGCTGTCGAACTGATAATGTAGTTTGTCTTTCTTTAAAATTGTCTTGATGCAGTGGTTGGTGTATATCTTGGTGAAAGACTTAATATTTATGTCAATTCTTTGGTCTGGACCTCTGCTTGCATTGGCTATAATAATCTTGATCAATATACTCTTTTCTTTATGTTACTTGATTGTGAAGTGGAAAAGAGCTGAACTAAGACATCGTGCAAGGGCTGCTCGTAGTAAGCAGGAATAGTTGATCTATAGTCGAATTTTGCTTGATTAATTGTATGATCTTAATAATTTGAAATACATCTTAAATGTGACCAATGCATAAATTGTATGATCTTAATAATTTAAAATATAGTAATTTTGAATGTGACTATGCATCTTAACTGTATGATCATCAATAGATAATTCACCGGCTATCAAATGATGATCCTCTGCGTGGTCAACATCAACGTTAACAACAATATCCTAATGACCACTAATGTTAAGTATTAAGTAACTAAATAATCTTTTGGGTGGTCAAAGTCAAGGACCTAGCGTCTAAACGTTTCTCTGGATTATTCTAAGGAAGACTCCAAAGAAATTGTCCAGACACTTCAATCCTTTGATAAAATCAAATTGAAGATCAAAGGCTTTGAGTTCTTAAATGATGTTTCAAGTAAAACAAAGTGAATATCCAAAATGTAAGAGATCATACTCAACCTAACGAAGACAACAATCATAAAGCCCAAACAGTTCAATATTGTACAAATTTATCTAATGGCTCTTTGTACTTTATTTTTGTCTCATTCTCCAACTTCTTTTTCAACTATAGTATTCTCTCCTTATAAGAGAGAAACTATGGATAGTGTGAAAATTGTTGATCTGCCTGAAGTCATCATTGATCTACTTGAAGACTTCAAGAGAAAGAAAGACAAGTGTTGGTGTTCAAAACACCACAATTAAAATGTAAAAGGCAGTGTTCTTGAAAGAGAAAAACTTAAGAAAAACCAAGAACATGATTTAGAAATTCATTGTAATATCCTCTCAAAAGAGAGTCATTAGATCATATAGTAAATCAATAGTGTAGTCTAAGTACACTTGAATTGACCTTGGATTCAAATTGTAATATCCTTTATTAGAGAGTAAATATATGATCTTATTCTATGACCTTGTATTACTTGATGACAAATTCAACCCGATGTAAATGACCAGTATTGGGAAAAACTTTATTTGATAAAGGGGTTTTGTGGGTCATTAAACCCCTAATGAAGTCCTTATAGGTTTAAGGCAATATGTCCTCTTCATTGGAGGAATGAAGTCCTTAATGATTTAATGCATGAAGACCTCTAGTTTGTGGCAAAGAAGTCCTTTGATTAAAGGCAATGAAGTCCTCTTTATTGAGGCGAGGAAATTTTGGATATGTTTATCTTAGTGGACAAAGTCCTTCTAGGGTTAAGGCAAAATAAATCTAGTTAAGATGGACTAGACTAGCCATCATGTTAATGGGGAACTAGTATAAAACG
>Ga0315914_1000745_pt1 | contig 44076 bp, 13 predicted proteins | sample MpolenodulesMG_FD_203920 | JGI IMG/M metagenome (GOLD analysis project Ga0315914, IMG submission 203920) | Medicago polymorpha root nodule microbial communities from Los Angeles, California, United States - elongated nodules | ecosystem: Host-associated > Plants > Roots > Nodule | place: USA... | reverse complement strand
TATAACTAACCCCTGAACCCTTAATCTTTTAAAATGGTGTTTGAACTTTTTTCCATTCTTTTGGAAAATTAATTAAAAGTTCAGTCGTGAATAAAAGTGAGTCAAACGCTAATCAAATAGTCTTGATCTCCGAAAAATGACACGACAATATATAACTAGTCATGAATCGAAATAAAAGAGGATCGTCATTTTGTTAACAAAAGTACAATATGAGGTAAATGCCCTTTTCGAATCTCTTTGCGGTGAATGTTCTAATAATATCAACATCATCAAGTGACTCGAGTATCTCATGCTTGCTCGGTATAACATATCATCAGGTCATTGAACCACACATTGTTGATCTTGTTGGTAACTATTCTTTCTCACTATAAGATTATTTTACTAGCTTATTGACAGGGCTTGACAACCGGTGGACTTCCAACTTGTGTTGATGTTGGAAATAGCTTTGGTACACCCGCTATTGTTGAAAATCCACAAATTAGAAGTTAAAATATGATTTATTATGCCCAGTTGTAGAAGTGGTTGTAAATTTTTTTAAGTATGAAGTGATTGTAAATTGTACTAACTTGATATTTTGTCATTTTGTGAGATAAGCTATTATGAATAGTGATTCAAAGTTACAATAAATTAAATGAGCAATGGAGTATATATAGATTTTGATTTCTGTGAGTATTGAGTATTGGTTTGGGTGAACGGTATAACAGTTATAGTTATGGAGAATTATTCTAGTTAAGTCACTTCAAGAATTTATTTTAAAAATGATTAAAGTAATCAATTTCAAATTTCAATGATATTGATCGTAATATTTTATTATATTGATTAAACTAATTTTAGTGGTAATTTTATGAATTATTCATTTTTAGAATTAATAGTAGAAAAGAAAATATAAAAAAAAATTAAACAATGATAAGTTTTAGTGACAGCCGCAACCGTAGGTAGAGGTCCCCAATATTTTTAAAATGGTATTTTTAGAATTACCTACGGTTTTGTCCGTAGGTAAAGGTGAAAAACATGCAGTCGTTGATCCGTCGGTCAATGTCCTTGAGACATTTAGCTACGAAAATTGTCCATTTGATGACGGATTTCGGCTATCACTATAAGTCAATTTTCTTGTAGTGATACAAAAAAAGTATTGGTTGGAGCCCGGGCTTGTACCCTTGACTGAAACCAACGCATCAAAGTCATAAAAATATACAACCAATCAAGTTCACTACGAAAAATAGAAGAAACAAACAACACTAAGTAACAACAGATAAGCAGAAAATTGGATTAAGCCTCACAAATTGGTGATCAAATTCGAATGTAACACATTTCGCTTAAACCATCTAAAAGACTGAAGTTTGACCCTTTCACAAAGCTTGACAAAAGAGCTAAAAGTTTGGAGCAAAATAAATAGATTCTCCGACAACATCAATTTCACGCTAAACCATTTAAAACCTCGTACCAAATTAAACTAAGAGTGATCTCAACAATATTATATCTCTAAATTCATTAAAAAAAATCATGAGGCGTAGAGAAATATAATACAATCTCAATGTGTAACTTTTTTCCTCCATGTAATAGTACGTTTTTTAGGAGCCTTCAATAATTTTACAATTCTTTGGGAACTCTATCATTAAATGATCAATAAAAAACTTTATTCGAGCAAATCCTTCAGGGATTGTTAAATATAGAATCAACATTTAAAACATGATTCGTAAACTTCTGATTTACAATAATATATATTTCATTTTTTTTTTGGTGTCCAGGATTCAAATCTCATACCTTGCATATTATTATGCATTGTTCCTACCAACCGAGTTAAGCTCACGAGAACATAATATATGTTTCATTTGTTCTAATCCAATGGAACAACAATGAACAAAAATATATATCCAAATGAAACTTGAATTCTAAATCCCTAGTTTATTTTTTCATTACCATAAATATATCAAATATAAAAAGAGCTAAATACAAAAAATTGTCTATAAAATATATGGTTAAATATGTTTTTGGTCCCTATAAATATATCAAATTTTTGTTTTAGTCCTTCTTAAAATTTTCTTCTACTTTTAGTCCCTATAAAATTTTGAATCACTACTATTGGTCCATATTTTTAAGTCAAGTCATGTAGTTTTTAATGAAACTGTGCTGAAATGTGTATAATATTGCAAAAATCTCTCAAAAAAAAAGAAAGATTTTTTTAACAAACATGAATTAAATATGAATTTTTAACCTCCAAAAATATAAAAATCTAATTTTTTATTGGAGAGATTCTTATAGTATTATAAACTTTTATGCAAACATTTATTCAGAAATATGAATTCTATATATGAGTTTACTTAAAAGGAGGGATCAAAAGTGAAAATAGAAAACTTTTGGGGGACTAAAAATCAAAGAATTTTTTTATAGAGACTAAAACACAAAATTGATATATTTATAGGGCCTAAAAAATATATTTAAACCTAAAATATATTTTCCAAGTCTAACACCTCCAAAGTGTATATTATGCATAAAATCATAATATACAGGGTGTATAGTAGCACAAACCACAAATCTTTCTGGTTAAATTTAAAGTATGAGGGTGTGTTTGTTTTAAGTTTACCAAATTTATTTTTAGGAATAACATTCATTGAAATATACAAATGTAAATTTTATTCTAAATGTATTTAAAAAAAAGATGTTTGGTTAACATTATATTATTCCAATGAACTTTAAAAATAGGGATTATAATAGATAAATACACATAGACATGTATATTTTGATAATTTTATTTTTAGGAATCTGCAAATATAACTTGAAATAAACGCACCATCAAAAAATTGAATACGAAAATCATTAATTGCACTATTTTAGTGGTTAATGTCTAAATATGATCATTATCGATCACATCCATAATATTGATCATTAATAACATGGGCGGTCCGGCGACCCCGGACACTTGTCGGGGCTCAACAGGTACTTTTTTTTTTATATATGCACAACCCAATAGTCCATTAACCCACTTAAAAAAAGAAAAATTTAGGCAAAATCTGAAAATTCTCACATGCAAAGAGGTATCGGAAAAGACATTTACCTCCTAATCTTATTTAGCACAATACTAGCAAGTTAATCTCTCTTATTTTAAAGGGTTAATTGTTCAAATTGACTCTGCAATTGATAAGTGCTCAAAAGTAACATATTTTATGTGTTAATCTAGGCATTTAAGTGACTTGTTCTGCAAGTTATCTAAGGAAAAGCTATCAAATTGTGTTCTTTTACCATTTATGCTTTACATGCCTGATCTCCTCCCTTTTATGCAGAAAATGACAAGCAAGGAACAAGAAAGAAGCTCATGAACCAAAGTCAGTACGCTTAAGCGTCCTCAGCACGCTTAAGCGTACACAATGTCGAGAGCAGCTTCATGTACGCCATTGGTACGCTGTCAGCACGCTTCCCAGATTCAGAGAGCACGCTTAAGTGTCTTCTCGTACGCTTAAGCGTGTGAGTTCCAGTAGCCAATCTTCTTGTACGCTATCAGCACGCTTGTGGTTCGCTTATCAAGGAAACAATTGGTACGTTAAGCGACCGGTTGTACGCGTAAGCGTACAACGTCGAGAGCTCAGATTTGTACGCTGACTGCACGCTTCATGCACTCTCAAACGAACTTCATCAGGATGCAAGTGGATAAGGCACACGTGGCTGTTCCCAATTGGCCAACGGAAGATTTCCTGGAGGCACTCTTAAGCGACCCATGTACGCTTAGGCGTGCAGGCACGAATTCTGCCCAACTTAAAGAGTTTTTCTTCTCTTTCTCATCATCTTATCATTTTTGTAATACATTTTCTGGTTTTTTGAGAGAGAATAGGGCATTTTCTAGAGAGAAACACAAAGCAAGGTAGTTAGGAGTAGATTCAACCCAAGATTTGTTGAGACATCATGGATCTAGGCATTGAATCTTCATCTTTTCCTCATCCTTTGCAGAGCTATCATAGACATATGTAGCTACATCTACCCTTGTGGGTTTTGAGGTATTCAAACAAGCTATTATGTAATTTCTTGATCTTTTAATATATGGTTCTAGCTTATTTATTCAATATTGTTGTTATTCTTGTGTTTAATGCTTTATTGAAATTCAAAATGATATTGACAGATACTTTTGGATTTAAGAAATAGAATAACATTCAATCTTAAGTTATCACTCTAGACATAGATGTTCATATTTGATAATCACTTTTAATCTAGAACTTAATGCTTTTGGGTCATTTATTCGGTTGGGAAATCGTTGATTAAACGATCCAATCGACTTTGTGTTTGTTTAAATCTTTGGGAAATCGACATTTAAACAATCCCTTAGAAATAACGATATCATTTGGACACGAATGATATTGTCGAGTGATTGTGATAATATCGTTTAAAAAGGTAGAATCCGTTATTTGATCGAGAGATTGCAGCTGTTACGCTTGGTTGATGTCTCTGACCCCAAGCGAAATAGCCCTATCTCTTCTCGTTTTACTTTTATGTCGAATAGAACAATAGTTTTTACACAAACAAACAATTTATACCCAAACACTTAACGTGATGAATATTATGAAAATGCTTATGAAATATGCAACTCCCTGTGGAAACGATCCTATTATACTTACGTGTAAATAGTTTTATGATATGTAAAAATCTTACATCAAAATGGCGCCGCTTGCCGGGGCTCAACAGATACTTTTTTTATATATGACACAACCCAATAGCCCATTAACCCACTTAAAAAAAGAAAAATTTAGGCAAAATCTGAAAATTCTCACATGCAAAGAGGTATCGGAAAAGACATTTACCTCCTAATTTTATTTAGCACAATACTAGCAAGTTAACCTCTCTTATTTTAAAGGTTTAATTGTTCAAATTGACTCTGCAATATACACTATGTCTGAAAAATGACCATGTAAAATACAAAACATATATTATATAACATTGTAACTTGAGTTTCTTCTTATTTTTGACCAACCTATATACGCGTAGTCTAAAAATGTGACCTACAAGTTGAATTTTTTTCATACATGTTTAGCACGTTAAAATATGCTTTACACAAAAATTAAATTTTTTCGACCAGGGACAAATTAATTATGAATTTTTATTCCCCCATAATTATGAATTTCTTAAACAATGTATAATTAATTTGTATCTCGTTTAAAAACTACAAAATTTCATTGTGAAGGTTCTTATCATGTCCTAGTCATGTCTACAAAATTAGGGAACTAAATTTGACCTGTGAGTATACGCTTACTCGGAACAAAATTTCAATTTTGCATGTTTTGGTTAAAAGATCAAAATAAATTTAAACGACTTCGAAATGCTATGAAACTTTACAAATCTTTTTTATGTATTTTTATAGATGTCTTTGCAAATAATGAGCTCAAAATTCGATTTATAGGTCGAGATTTTCGTTGTTTTGTGTTTTGAGTTTTTGACACTTTAAAAATTCAGAATTAATTTGTCGTTTGTCGAAAATTTATAATTTTTTTTTTGTGTAAAGCCATGTTTTAACATTCTTAACACGCCTCTAAGAAATCATGAAAAAATTCAATCTCGTGGTTGCTTTTTTGGACTTCACGTTTATTACAGGGTTATAAAATAATAAGAATATTAAATTATTGGGTCAGAATATGTGTTAATTAATTACATGGTTAATTTTCAGACTTCACGTATATTGCACGGTCAATTTCAATTAGTAACCCTATTTTAAATTGTACTTTTGTTGATAAAATGAAGAACCTTTTTTATTTTGATATATGACTGTATATATATTGTCACATGTGAATTTGCGATAAATTTTTTTACCCGACCTACATAAAATTCCTAGCTCCGCCGCTGATTAATAAGGTTGTCTACTTCTTAAAAAAAAAGAAAAAAAATTGTCTAAATCAATATTGCATTGGTTGTCTTGCGAAAATCTTTAATTATACTAAAATAATTAGGGGATGTATTGAATCATGATTCTAAGGGATTTGAAAAGACTTTTTTATCATGAAAAAGTTTTACGGTATTCAATTAAGACTCTTTCCTATTTAAAAAAAGTCTTGTGTTATTCAATCAAGATTCTTTGTCATTTAAAAAAAATTTTGTGGTATTCAATCAAGGCTCTTAATCACTTAAAAAAAGTCTAGTGGTATTCAAAATCATTCAAATTTCGAAGGATTGTTTAATAAATCAGATTTTGATGGATTTTGTGGGATTTTCTAGTGAAATTTTAGCATGAAAAAGTCTTTCATGAAAACATGAGATTTCTTAGGATTGTTTTTTTCTTTTAAGATTTGACTATCTCTCCATCTCTCTCCCCCCGCTCCCTCTCTCCTCCTCTCTCTCTCTTTCTCTAGCTCTCCCGTAAAAAAAAAAGTAAAATAAATAAAAGAGTCTTTATTGATATTTTGTGAAAGAGAGTGTGTTATGATATTTTTTCAATTATTTCTTAAAATTCATAAAATCTCTTGAAATCCATAAAATCATTTCAAATCCTTTAAAATCTTATGAATTAAATCCATTGAAATCCTTAATAGTCTTTTATAATCATCAAAGTCATCAAAACCCTGCAAAGTCTTTTAAAATCCTCAAGACTTTTTTAAACAAAAAATTGTCCTTTAAAATCCTAATCCAATACACTCTCAATGTCTAAAATAGGTTCTTTTTGCATTGGTTGTGAACTTGTGTTCTCTCTATGTTGTGGGAATAAATACCACTTCAACTCTTCTAAACCGAACAAACAACATATGCCAAAGTTCGAAAGCTATATGTTTTTTGCTGCAGGCCAAAATAAATCCAATTTCAACCGAGTCTTCCTAGTCGTTTAATCCTAGACTACAGCTCTACGATTATGATCAACTTTGTCCTCACCTAAAATAAATTGTACGCGTTTATTTCCTATGCAACATGCCAAAATTTTATAACTCCAATAATTTGATTTAGTAGTAAAAAGATAGATCTTACATCTAGTAATTGGACTCACTTGGTGAACTTCAGAGGTTAAACGAATTTTGGAGGATTAACAGACAAACAAAAGACGTACCAGATCCTAGTTTGAATTGAGGAAAATGTATATTCATTTGTAAATACTATTTAAGTCTTAAAATCTTCTCCATCTTGAACGAAGGCACAATCTCTTTACCTTAAATTTATATTAATAATGTAAACGCGCTTATTTCTTTAAAAAGTAAAATAAACGTGTTTATAGTAACTTCAATTATTTCCTTAAAAAAAAAAACTACAATTTCTTGCTGCAAGAATTAAAAAAATCCTTAACTCATGATCAATTTTGTCCTTCAAAATTTTCTGATGACCAAATTTAATCTCTAACAAAATTAAAATTAGTCTTTAACATTTTTATACAAATTAAAATGATTTTCTGATCCATTCATCACAACATCCCGATATAAAATATTAGAAGTATTATTTTTTTTTAATCGAAAACAAGATTGAACAATAATTTTCAACAAAAAAAATTGAACAACAAGAAGTTTGAGAAGGACGAAGTTGAGTCTTCATTCTAAAATAAATAAATTAAAAGTACACATTAATTTTCTATACAAGATACCAAAATCAGTATAAGATAATCAAGCATTTGAGTTTAAGTAGTTAATAAACTTCATTAAATATATATTTTTTCTTCAAAATAACCTGCTTTCAATTTTCTTTCTTTTCTGACTCCTATTACGTCCTAGCCGAATTACAAATAATCTAAGTTTAAATCTAATATGCAACAATGTTAAAACGAGTTTTGCAAGACTCGAATGACTAGTCTCGGTAAATTGCACATACCAATGTACACTAAAAAGGTCTCTTGTAACGTCCTAGGCAAATATCAAATTACCTAGAGCCTTGATTACCAAGTAATTTGACGCGTTTGTAATAACTCGTATTAACCTTTATTGTTGCAAGAATTAAAAATTCTTTAACTCCCCACAAAAATGACCTAATAAAACGTCACAGTCTTCTTCTCTTCTCTTCTCTTCATTGTTCTTTCACTCACACACACACTATGCAGCAACCCGCCACCGGCTACCCAGCCCCACCACCCTACAACAACCACAACGGCGCCGCCCCTCAATACCCCTACGCTGCACCCCCTCAATACTACAACCCACCCCCACCTCGCTCCTACGCTTCCCGCTCCTTCTTCCGCGCCTTCTTCGCCACCATGATCTGCCTCGCCGTAATCTTCGGCGTAATCCTCGTCATCACCTGGCTCGTCCTTCGTCCTTCTCTCCCAACCTTCACTCTCACCACTCTCTCCCTCTCCTCCTTCAACACCTCCTCCCAATCCCTCACCGGCACGTGGCGTCTCACCTTTAACGTCCGTAACGGTAATAACAAACTCTCCGTTAACTATAACGCTCTCCGTTCTTCAATCTTCTATCATTCTAACTACATCGCTCAATCCAATCTTGCTCCGTTTAAAATGGACACGAAATCTGAAGCGAATCTTAATGCTACTTTTTCTGCTGTTAACGCTTATCTTGATTCGCGTGTGGTTGACGCTCTTAATGGTGATAGATCAAAAGGTTCTGTTCCGTTTGATGTACAGATTGTGGCTGAATCTTCGTTTCGTTCTGGTTCTTGGAGGTTTAGGACGAGGATTTTGAAGGTTTTGTGCAGGAAAATTGATGTTGGGATTTCGTCGAATTCGACTTCTGGTGAATTGATTGGTGAAAATAGAGATTGTCAGGTGTGGACTTGAATTGAATTCAATTGTTTAAGGGTTTAGCGTAATTTGTTTTAGGTTTTTTTTTCCCTCTTTTGAAACCCTAGCTAGGTTTGAAAATTGGATTTGGTGATTAATGTTTTTAGTGGTTTATGATGACTGTGGGTTTTGATTTTAATACAAAATTGAGTATTGATGATTAGTTTATGATTGTATATAATTTTCACGTTTTATGTTAGTTTATATGCTTTGTGAACCTTGTTGACTTTTATATGTTATTGATCATTGACTGAAGAATTGGTCTATTCTGCTGCTAAGCGTAATGGCTAATTACTTAACAAGTTATTTTTGGGTTTATTCAGATTATGACAAAGCAATCATAGACTTTGATATTATTATCGATACCACTCTTGTGAAAATAATGGTTCCATGTAAATTATTGTTTGTATTTGTAAATTCTTAATTGGGGTTATTTTAGTAGTTAATGTTTAAATATGATGATGTAGGCTATTTTATTTGAATGGATGAACTTAGCATTCCTATGAAGCACAAACATAGACACCTCGACACCGATATTGGTTTGAGAAAATGACATAATTTAATGTAATCATCTCTGTCATGACGGTGTCGGACACGATACACATATGACACTATGGCATTGGGCACGCCTAATCCTAGGAGTTGAGTGTCTGTGCCTCATAGCCTTTTCACACCAAGCTTTACATTTTTTAGTAATTAGTATGGACTCTGAGTAGTTGAACTTGGTATCTCTTGTTGAATTGAAACAATGAACTTGGTAAAGAATGGAAGAAGCCTATCTGTTAGATCATAGAACTGGCAGATCATAAATGAACCTTGTTGTCCATTTCTAGTTTTGGTTTTAGCTGTTATTGACATTCTTTCCAAGAAGAAGGTTGATGGTATTATGAAAAATGCATTTTATGTTCGGAGTAAATTTTAACAAAAAATAAAAAATAAAAAATTGGATTTGTACCTTTTTCTTTTTCTGCTACACTCCATCATCTTAAGGAAGAAAATTTTGGTGTTTCACCTTTTACTATTTGGATTTGTACCTTTTTCTTTTTCTGCTACACACCATCATCTTAAGAAAGAAAATTTCTGCTACACTCCAGTGTGGGGAATATTTCTAATTCTGGTTTTAACTGTTCCTTGACATTTTTTTTGCAAGGATAAGATTGATAAAATTATGGAAAAATGCATTTTATGTTTACAACTTTTAGTTTTCTACTTTTTCGGCTAAAGTCCATTGTAAGAAAAAAAAATCCGTGTCCATCCTTTTACTTACACCTTAGAAAAGAATATAGTGGGTTATGTTAGTTTTTCTGATTATCCAATAGGAAGGCCTTTGTTGATCGGATACTTATTTAAGAACTTCGAGTTTTGTATGCCATGGTATTTTATTTTGTTAAAGGAAATGCTTGGGGGATTTGCAAAATGGTTCATATGGTTGTAACTCCTTACCAAATAAGTAGCATGTCTTGTTCCTATTAAGTACATAAATAAAATTCCTTTTTGCCTTTTGAAAAAAAAGAGTCAAGAACTTTGACTCTACACAAGACACATTTGTTGTTGATCGATGCTGTTAACCATTCAGTTACAGGCTAGCTTTGCCATTTTCTGAACTCTTGAAATGTACTTTGGCAAGGGGTATCAGACATGAGTTGTCCTGTTTCACTGCTGGATGGTAGTGGTACAACCTACAGGCTGATTCGGGCACCCATGTGGTGTCAAATGAGTCTGCTTGGGATCTGTGCTGGTCTTTGTTACTGCATAGTACTATAGGATAGGATGGATTTATTAACTTTTTGATGTTGATATTTTAATCATGGCATACACGTGGTGGCTTCTGTCTGTGTACTTTGAGCTCTAATTTGGGGTTGTTATTAATTTTGAGATTTTGAGATTAGAGGAGTCGTGACTCATGGCTGTGGTGGATCTGAAATGCCATTATTGTATGTATCTTGACAACAATGGGTCAGTTCAGGATGAGTTTAAGTTGGGGATTTGTTTATTTTATAAAGCCAGTGGATTTTGAATGAAAATCAGTATGTAATATTTGTGAAAACGTTTGTTCTCTTTTAACTTCCATGAATTAGGCATTGTTGAGATATATTAACATTGAGGCAGGCATTAGGTGAATATGGAAAATCCTTGAACTTGTCTTGTTTTTCTCTACACACATTAAGATTAATTATCACCCATGAGATTATTACCTAATATGATAATTCATGGAGATAAGTGTTGTTGTAGCACAGAAGTCTTAAGATTAATATGCATCCCTCTATAGGTAGTGGGGGATGTGATATGGAGTCAAAGCCGTACTTTTTCGACTTGTATAAATGGCTTATTTTACAATGCTTTGTAATCTTACCTATAAAATGGGCTCAATACGAAGATAAATGCATTATTGATGTAGCGCAAAAGCCTTAAGGAATCTGTATTGTAGTTCGGTATAGATAGTAGGAGATAAGATACGATGTCAAAGCCATTGAGCTCCTTTTATGGGATAGAGATTATAAACCCCTGTTAAAATAGCCTTTAAACAGGCCTAATACCATGGTCAACCACATTCAAATAAAACAAAATCATTTTGTTCTAGTGATTCAACCACATTTTCAAGAACAATATTTTGCACTTGAGCATCAAGTCTGTTACTATTATTACAGCATAAACAATTTGACAGCTTGTGAACCAACTGTAATTAACTTCCTTTGTTATGCATCAGTTGCCCCCTTGCTCTGTTGTGGCATTGGCGCCCTAGCGGTGGACGCCGGTGGTTAACTTGATAGCATTGTTTATTCATTTAACTGCAAGATTGCATTTTGTCTGATAGATACAACGGTTTTATGATTTACTGAGATACTGAGAAAAGAAGTGTGTGTGGGTTATTTGTTAGGAATCATGGATCCGCTGCAATTCTGATTTCTGCAAATAATGGAAGGATAACGCTAGACCTGTCAATAGATGGTTTTCTCTTTCAATTTCTTAAGATTCATTTTTAAGATTCTTATTATAGTGTTTGGTTGGAGTAAACTCGAATATTAATTTTGATAAAACTTGAATAATATTATTTAAATGTTGGTTAGAAAAAGTGTTCGTCTATTGCTTTTTGCTGCTCATCATGACACGCTCAAATATTATCGTTTTTTCTTTCTTTCAAATAGTTTGGAGACTAGAAATCCACCTTAGATAAATAAGTAGAGTGTTTGGGTTTCGAACTCTTACCTCCGTATATTATAATGCATTGTCTTTACTAATTGAACTAATCTCACGAGGACAAATATTATCATGTTTAATTTTAAGAATTTTAGTAGGTACCATACTTGAATAATTTTGATAAATAAGTTCTCATTAAATTGCATATTGTTCCTTTAAAATAAAATATTGATTTTATTATATTAGATTGTTCATATTTAAATGAAATGTATAAAACTTGTTTAATTTTAAATTTAAATGATACTACTGTATTGACTTGTGACAAGCACGTGCCAGAATTTTAGTTAATTATTTTTGTTTTAAAAAAAATTAAGTAAAATTATAATTATTTGTTTAATATAACAGTCTAATGTTAGATATCGCTAGCTTAAATTTTGTCAAACTATTGAATACTAACACTCTCTCAAACTAATGTCAGATGCAACTATTTTTTTGGTATCACTTTGGTCCCATAATTAATGGAGGAGGAGGAGGATGAGAGAGAGAGAGGGGGAGAGAGAGGGAGGGAGGGAGGGGTAGGGTAGGGTAGGGTATATTGATGTAACTAATATTGTAGTTGAACTCTTCCTTTATAATGAGATTTAAATGTTGTTTTTTTATGATTAAAGATTCATTTAATACTATAGGAAAGACAAAATTGTAATTACACTAGTTTAAATAAAGAGTATAATTGGAATAATGAAAAATTCGGATCAAAATTCTCAACCCTTTATATATTATTATAGCATTGTTTGCAATTTTTTTTGTTGCTTGTTTTATAAATTTAAAAATAATCATGGAGGAATATTTTCTTAACACAAATATGGTTTTATCTCATAGACTACTCTGAGATCAACACTATCTTGAAATAAATTAACATAGATACTCAAATATCATAGATATAAAGTTACTACATATTATCAATGAAATAAAATATTAGATTATGTATTTTGTATGATCGAATGATCATTTATGACAATTGAGCCATCTTGAGAGAGACCTTTGTATGGGAGCTCTTATCGATGAGAAACATAACCCAACCCATCATTGAGAATATATCTAATATTTAATATTTATAAAGTATTTAAATTTACATTTTTTATATAATATTTATATTTTTTCCTCAAAAAAAAAATTTTATATTTTATTTAATTTACTACTTTTTTTTTTCTTATAAGAAATATTACTAATTATTAAAGTATATATTACAATAAATAAATATTTGAAGTAAAATAAATTGTCAACATATAAAACAAATAGTTTAATGGTGGTGGGTTGACAATCCAAAACAATTTTGAACACGCATTTAATCAAAACATTTTGAATTGACACATAAATTAAAAACATTAATTGATGTGACAATTCTAAATATTTTGAGTGATTATGTATGCAAAGTTGTTTTGGACCGAATATGCAAAGTTGTTTTGGACCGAAATACTGCTGCAATTTACTTCTATATAACTACTGACTTTTTATTTTTATTTTTATAGATTTTGCTACCAAAAATTAAGCTACTTCTTATTTTGAGAGCTTTTTTATTAAAAATTGTTTGGCCCTGCTTCTCCTTTTACACAGCAAAAAAATTAAAAGGCTAAAATGCATTTTTGATCCTTCAAGTTTCACAAACTTGCGATTTTAGTCCCTCAAGTTTAAAAATACCACTTTTGGTCCCTTAAGTTTTACACCCTTTATAAATCCATGGTCCCATTTGATTTTGACTCAGTCAAAGCTGACTTGACGCCTTTTTTTCGGAAACAAGTTGACACATAAGCAGATGACGTGTAAAAAAAAAAATTAATCTCACGTGACCGTTTCTATGCAATGGATCTATTTCTCATCTTTCTTATCTTCTTCTCCATAAATACCCAAAACCTCCATTGCTCTTCTACCACACCCAAATCTCCATTGTTATTCTTTCTTCTTCTCCATAAACAATCTATGTTTCCAGTTTTGAAACAATTCCTTGTATTTGTTTAACAATGACTTTGTTTAGCAAAATAAACCAATCTTTCAACCTTTGTACCTTAAAAAAAAAAAAATCACCTTATAACCTGTAAAATTATGCAGGTCCAATTTTGGTACCTCCACATGGTCAAAACAGAAACACAACCCACACCAAAAATGATGAAATAGATTGCAATATGATTAGGCAACATAAAATAAATGGTTGTTCCATAAGTGCTTATAACATAAGTTGATTACAACCAGATTAACAACAAAAAATAAGGGGCTTGCAAGACAAATTTAGATAACAAAAGCTAATTAAGTCTTAAGCAACATTTGTGCTTTGAAATAAAAAAAAAGATAGCATATTACATAATTTTGAAATCCTACAATCTAAGGCTTGTTGACAGATTGTTGAGTCCCAGGTGCCTCAAACACATCCACTTTCCTCTCAACAAAAAACTCATCCTTTAATTTATTTTTAATAATATCCACATCAACAAAAAACATTAAAAAATAACGCCATATCAGCTTTGACTGAATCAAAATCAAGGGGGACTATGAATTTGCAAAGGGGGTAAAACTTAAGGGACCAAAAGTGTTATTTTTAAACTTGGAAGACCAAAATCGCAAGTTTGTGAAACTCAGGGGATCAAAAATGCATTTTAGCCAAGTTAAAATTAAGTCCGGCCAAACACTAGTAAGTCCAAAGTCTAGTGAGATTAAAAATAAGCATGCAACAATTGTTCATATTGAGTGCAAGATGTTTTGTTCCTTAAGCTCTCACAGCCTTCAAATTCTGACAGCTTCAATGTTCCCTTTCCAATTCAATGTGTCCGCAACTTCTAAATCCCTCCATTTAGAATGAAATTATCAAACAACCATTGACATTAGAATAATAAAATTAGTAACAAAAACAACTTAGTATAGGAAACAAATTACAAACACCAAAGTAAGATTATTTTCTACTTTAAGATATTTTCACTCATGAGAAAGAATTTGACCAGTCCAATTCCCGAGATTAACCAAAATTCTCGAAACCTGTCTGAACTTTTTCTTCAAAGGAACAAATTTCTGGACAAGGCGTTGAAAGCAGGTAGACACACTTGGAAGTATAAGACACAAGAACATGGTTATGTTATTCTGTTGCTTCTTAATTTTGGTTTGTTTATGAGTACATGCCAAATGGTACTTATATGATTCACTTCACAAGGGTTGGATTGACCTACTAAGTATACAATTGAACTTGGAATTGATTAGGGTCCCTAATTGCAGATTTTTGGAAAATCAACTGATACTCTTACAAACAAACAAGCATGTTTTGTATCTGTTTATGTAATGAGGCATGTTGGGATGAGTTTAATTAATTGGAGAGGATATTTGATGTCATAAATCTTGAGTTTGGTGTTCTATGAACAATCTCCAGTACCAAAACTTCACAGCAAAAAACATCTGATTTATAGATAGCACTATGTGCATTACATATTCAAAGACATTTACCAAATCCAAAGGATACTACTTCACGTTCAGTTTTTGCCCTTCAAAATCAGAAGGATAGGATATTGGATCCTAAACAGTCAAAATATTACTCTCTTGCCCAGAGCAGTTAACGTGACGGTAAAGGAAGTGTGTGAAGCACCATTAGAAATTACTTTCAAGAAGTTCGATAAATTTCAACAACATACAAACTAAATATTTACATTTGAATAGAAGGCAAGCGGACAACAAGCTGTGCCGTGCCGCTAGACCTTTTTGAATGGACACAACATAAGGTGTAAAACACATGGTCTAAAGCACAAGAAATTCAATTGAAACACAAATCATCTAACAAATTAAACAAATAAAATGAAAAGGAAAAAACCCCTTAGTCTCTATCAAACAAATAAATGAAAATAACTACAATTTCTCAAGTTGGAGAATCAATGGGCAATTAATTAACAATAATCTATTAAGTAATCAGTAATCAGAACAAGTAAAAAATAACTAACATAAATAGACATTATCATAGAGAGATTGCACTTGAATCTCATGTTCAAAAGACATATCCCGCATCTAAATCTTAGCATTAAGACCAAGGTGATATTAAATTCTTAACGCATACTTCTAGGACACGAGTCCATTGATTAAAAGAACTCTCGTTTAGAAGAAACTTAGTAAAATTAAAAGTGTTAATCCTAGAATTGTGAACAATCAACTTCGCACCCCAATGCCCCTTAGACTCAAGCAGCACTTGCTGATCATCATCAAAAATATATAATGCCTTGGTTAATACATAAGGTTTTCTAGGATCTCGCATGTAAGAAACGTCTACCATGGTCGGCAAAACAAAGGATTCCATTGCAAGAACCAATGAAGTAATCTATATCGTGCAGAATACGAATTGAAGCAAAAGTGTCATAATACTCAAACAATGTGAATGGAGTCATCACCTTTGTGAGAAGAGAGTGGAGTGGAGCCAGAGCGTGGTTGACATGGTAAGATGTTTTTGAGCGAATTTGGGATGAGAGATTAAATTAGGGGTGAGCAAAATATCCGGTTGTATGGATAAAACCACATCCAAATCCAAAACCATATTTAAATAACCGGATATTTACATAAGGATATTAACTGGTTTATTCATAAACGGTCGATCATCCACTTTGATAAATCCAGTTTTTTTGTTGGATGTCCTGTAATTTTTTTTACCATATATTTTTAACAAAACCATTTTTTTTAACGAAAATATCTCTCTTTTTATCAAAGCATATTATGATCTCTTTTTTCAACACAACTTATTCAAAACAGCTAATTTATGCAAAACAGCTTATCAAGATCTCTTTATTCAAAACAACTTATTCAAAACAGCTTATTTATGCAAAACAACTTATTAAGATCTCTTTTTTCAAAACAACTTATTCTAAAAAGCTTATTTATGCAAAACAGCTTATCAAGATCTCTTTTTTCAAAACAACTTATTTATGCAAAACAGCTTATTAGGATCTATTTTCAAAACAACTTATTCAAAACAGCTTATTTATGCAAAACAACTTATTATAATCTCTTTTTTCAAAATAACTTATTCAAAATAGCTTATTTATGAAAAACAGCTTATCAAGATCTCTTTTTTCAAAACAACTTATTCAAAACAACTTATTTATGCAAAACAACTTATCAAGATCTCTTTTTTCAAAACAATTTATTGAAAACAGCTTATTTATGAAAAACGGCTTATTAGGATCTCTTTATTCAAAATAACTTATTCAAAATAGCTTATTTATTTAAAACAGCTTATTAGGATCTCTTTTTTCAAAATAACTTATTCAAAACAACTTATTTATGCAAAATAGCTTATCAAGATCTCTCTTTTCAAAACAACTTATTCAAAACAGCTTATTTATGCAAAACAGCTTATTAGGATCTCTTTTTTCAAAATAAGCTGTTTTAAATAAGTCGTTTTTTAAAAGAAACCCTAATAAGCTGTTTTGAATAAGTTATTTTGAAAAAAGAGATCCTAATAAGCCGTTTTTCATAAATAAGCTGTTTTGAAAAAAGAGATCTTGATAAGCTGTTTTGAATAAGTTGTTTTTTTAAAAATAGATCCTAATAAGCTGTTTTACATAAATAAGCTGTTTTGAATAAGTTGTTTTGAAAAAAGTAATCTATACCGGTAAGAGAATGAACAAAATCAAAAGTGGTTGGAGAAAAGTGCTTATCTTTGTGAGAAAAGAGTGGAGTGGGTAAGAGGTGACGAAGTGGATCCAGCGCATCGAAGTTGAAGAAGGAGATTCACTGGTAGCCTACACAAGATTTCTGGAATGAGATTAAAAGTGATCATCGTGATTAAACTCGAATAACGTTATTATGTTGGTTAAAAAAATATTTAAGTTAAATAATAATAGAGATGGTTGCCAAAAATGATAAAATATAGCGTAAAGAAAAAATACAGTAAATCTGGACGGAAAAATTGTAAAGAAAAATCCAAAACTTGATAACTCATGATCATAAATATTTTCTGGAGCTAATTTGGATCGTTAAATTTTTTGATTAAACTTGGTTCATCAAATTAAATATAAACCAAAAAGAAGGAGAATTGATAAATGGCAATATGGGAAAATAACGGGTTGCAATAATTAAAATATAAAATTTAATGGAGAATTGATTCTTATAAACTCAAAAGTTAGGAATTGTAGCTTCAATCAGTATTGCTTTTGGAGATGAGAATTGATTTTGAGAAGTTGAACCAAACATGTTGGAATGACTAGTTTTCACTTTTAAAGCTATCAGAATTGGTTTTGAAGAATGTAGAAGCTGAACCAAGCAGATACTAAATCTCACCAAGTTTGGCTTCACGGAACCTTATCGAACGAGCTTGTTGTATCTTTTTTTAAAAATAAATAAATTTAGTATCCAATTAAAGAGACGACTAATTCAAGGGTTCAACTCCACCGTTCACATGCGCCCCATTTATAGATAATGTAGTTTTGTATGAATTTCGTCCATCGAAATTGGTGTTATGAGAAATCGTACCTAAAACATTGAGAGGTGTACACTCCAAAGTCCTAAGTCAACCACTAGACCAACCCAAAATGAGAGCTTGTTGCATCTTACTCCCTCCGTCCATATATCTAAGCATTCATTTGATTTTTATTTTTGTCCCTAAATGTAAACCCCTTTTCAAATTACTAGATGCATTTATTATTTTTTTCCTAGACATACCCCTAATAAATACTAGTAACTTGTCTTGAAATATGAATAATCAAATTTAATACACATACAAATAAAAGAAAATTTGGTAATATTATCACACAAAACAGACACGTTAATTACACTGACAACTTTTCTAACAAATGTGAAAAAGCAAAGGGGACTTACATACGGGACAAGGGAGTAATTAGGAATTTAATGAAAATTGAGTCAAATAAAAAAGAAAATAGAACTTCCGTGTAATACTACTATGCAAACTTTTGTAGTTTCCAAAATAAGAAGAGGTGGAGGAGAATATATATATATAGGATAAAATGGCAAACACAATAACGTATATAAAGGACATAATTTAGAGAGAAAGTGCTATAACAAAATCATGTATTCTCGTTATATATAACTAACATCAAGACGGACGCTAACTTGTCTTTCTTTCCTTCTTTTTTTATGGTGCTTGATTATATATCTATTTTATCGCACCTGATTATATATATTTTTAAAATATATACCATAATAAAGTATTGATTTAACTAATATTGTTCCTAACATTGTAGTTGAATTCTTCCTTTTATAATGAGATTTAATTGGTTTTTTTTTCAATTATAAATTCAAATAATATTATCGAGAAGACAAAATTGTAACTACAGTTGTTTAAATGAAATGTATAATTGAAAGAATGAAAAATTCAGCTCAAAATCATCTACCCATTTATATCTATATATTGTTATAGAATTGTTTACCGGTCTTTTTGTTGCCTTTTTTTATATATAAAATTAAAAATAATCATGGAGCAATATTTTTGTAAAACACATATGGTTTTATCTCATTGACTACTTTGAGATCAACACTATGTTGGAATAAATTAGCATAGATATCTAAATATCATAGACACAAAGTTATGACCTATTATATGAATGATCATTTGGGATAATTGAGCGATCTTGGCAGAAACCTTGGTATAAGATCTCTTCTAACTCTTATTGATGAGAAACATAACCCAACCCATCACTGGGCATATCCTCGTATATGCATGAGTCGTTCCTACTTACAAGCGACTCACTTCTAGATGAGTGTTCCTATCAATATGAAGGGTTGGTTACTCCACAATTGCTAGGTACCCAAAGAGCAATCTTCGTGGCTAAGATTCTAGTAAAAACTAAGTAGGATGAGATTTCACCTTTAGGGCTTGGACTAGGTAAGATCTAGGAAGGATGAAACTCAAGCTCTTCATATGATTTTGTTTGGTGATGCCCCTCTTTTGTATTGTTGCCTTTATTTTTAAGGTTTTATTTTCTTGCTCTCTTGGTCTTTCTATTCTTCGGTTGATATACTTAGGCGGGAAATCAGTGGAACTTTTTTAGTTTTCAAAGTCTCTCTTGGGGTTTTAGTTTTCAAAGTCTCTCTTGCCATGAGGGCGCACGGTCGTGTGTGTTGGCTCGCACTTCCCTGGCACGGCCTGCCCAAGGTCACGCACGACCTAGTGCAAATGGGGCACGACCGTGCCACCCATTATATGCTCCAAAACTTGATTTTTCTTCATTTTTCTTGGTTTTTCATCCATCCTTTTGATCCTTGGCTTGTTCTTCATTATTTTTACCTAGAAATCAAAACACAAACATTTGAAGTAAACTAGTTCTAAAAGTAAACTAAAACACACAAAATTCTTTTAAAATAAACTCTTAAAAACCACATAAATTATGACTTATCAGGATGCATGAGTATGTTACTAGTTCTTTATAGAAGTAAGTGGTAAAGACTCGTTCATGGGTCTTGTGTCTTTGGACCATAAAACAACATAATCACATATTCATTTGATGCACCCAACATCATAATAAATCAACACAGCTAAATCAACCATGAGCTCGATCGATTAGACTGCCTTCATCAAGAGGACCGACGACTCATAGTCTTGTATGGGTATGCTCAGGTCTTACTGACACATAACACAAATGAAGTTGTTTCTACTTATACTCACTTAGTTATTCCCACGTAGTATGTGCCGTTCTTATAGAGTAAACTATTTGGTATCGAACAAAAATGTATTTAATGACATAAATTTAGATGAGGTTTTGTTTTTTTGGTGTTAACTTTTGATTCTTAGGAGAAAATGGTTCTAGCAATCTAATGTTCAGCCAGGTAGTAAGTAAAGTCCGGTCAAAAGTTGTTCACACTAAGAATCGAATTCGGTTTTCTCCGTGTTAGGAGAACTCATCAACCATTTGAACCCAATCACCTGGTTAAATTCAAATAAGTTATTCCTAACAAAATTTGTGTATGCAGATAGAGTATTTGTTTGTTAGATTCTTAGCTTAAATTCATTAATCATGATTCTGCTGAAATAGCTAATTCTGGTATGTCCCTAAGGTGTTTATTATGGATTGAAATCCATCCCCTATCTTCTTTCTGTCTTTGCTTTTCCTCTCCATTTTATCATTGGCATTTTCAGTCTTTAATCGATGAAGTGAAATCATGTGACTGTCTTTACTTTATTCCTCCTACATATCGCTTTTGCATTTCGTTACGGTTCCCTTTATTTATATTCATTTTCTGATGCCAACTTTATTCATTGTAGATATGCTAAGCCTCTGGAGAATTGGGTAACTCAGTCTATTTGATTAAGATATAATGAGCTGGAGATTTTAGATTTAAATCAAAGTAGTAAAATTAATCTAACAATTAATTATTAATATTCACCAGTAAAAAAATACTAAGAGTATGATCAGATGAAATTCTACTATATATTATCCCCGTTAGTTTAACTCAGTTGATAAGGATAATGCATAAATATGCAAGGTCTGAGGTTCAAACCCAGAACAACAAAAAAATTGAAATTCTACTATGAATTCTTCAATAGAAGTTAAGGAAATGTTAATTTACGATGAAAAGTATTAAAATTGATTTGTCTCGTATCATACTTAATTTTAGTAAATAAAAAGTTTCACGAAAAATCAATTTTCCATTGAGCTAATGTTATATTAGTGTTAGAGTTTAATCTTATTATCTTAAGGCTTTGTTTGCGAGTTTTGAGGGGAGAGGAGGGAAAGGCTTAGGAGGGGAAGAGAAGGGAAGGGAGAAAGGAGGGAAAACCTTCCCCTTGTTTAGGAGTTAAAAAAACCAACAAGGAAATGAGATGGAGGATTTATGTGATAATTTTACTATTTTACCATTTTTCTCTTAAAATCAATACATTGTGTTATACTTTGTAATTTATCTTGTAAATTATAATTGAAATTTTGAATTATTATGAAGACAAAATTGTCAATTTGTATGTTTAACCCCCCAAAATCCCTCAATTTGGGGGAACTTTAAAATTAGACAAATGAAGCCCTTCAAACCCCCCAACCCCCCAAAACCTTTCCATGTTTTTTTAAAACTCTCAAACAAGGGTTTACCTCTCCACAAGCCTTTCCTTCCCCTCCCTCCCCCTCCAAAACCCAACTCGTAAACAAAGTCTAAGAGACCAGGGCCGGCCGAAGGACCAAGCAACCCAAGCAAGGGCTTTAGGCCTCAAAAATTTGGATGAAAAAAAGGCCTCTAAAAAATTAATTTGGTTATAATTATATCATATAACAGATAAATTACAAACATTTGCATAACTGAACTAAATACTAAAAAGGCTTCAATTACTCTTGTCATGAATTCAAATTTTGGTCTCCACAAAATTGATTTTATACAAATATTCTGTTAAAAATATATATTTTTAAAGGTCACATTAAATTTTTTGCTTTAGACCTCTTAATCTGTTGGGCCGGCCCTGGAAGAGACAAAGTTTAAATCTTTAAAAAATGTTAATTTCTTAGGGTGAGCCCTTAAAAGATTTAATACTACTGTATTTTAAGGTGTATTCGAACGCTTTTGGATTCATTAGTGTTATTTTAATTAATATTCCTTTACTCCAATTTTATACTAAAAAGCTATATATCTAACCTCTCATTTCACGATCAGGTATGCATTCATAATGTAGATTTTCACTCATCTTATGCTTGTAAAGTACAACCTGTCTCCCAAGACGTTACTCAGTTGCAAGTTTATCCTATAATATGGATGAACTCAGTTTGAGACTTGGGTGAGAGAAGCTTGTAAAGTACATCATCAGGATACTCATTTGCAAATGGCCAATGTTGAAGTTAATATTGTAAATCTTTTTTAATTGTGGATCTTTTGCAACATGTATTTTTTATTATTGATATTTAATTGGACTATGCTCAAAGCAAGGAGGGGGAATATGGTGACTCAAGTTGGAGTCCAGAATTTTACATTAAATGTCATCACAACCAAACCACTAGACGGTAACGACGAGGACAATTGAATAATTCTTGCATTTGATTGACTTTGTTTGAATGATAAAGAAAAATTAGTGACTTTGTTGAAGAGTATTAAATGATTGTAAGTTTTTTTGTGTTGCAGGAACCAAATTGTCTAGTTTCGATTATTGTTAGCGACTAAATTGTCTCTTTTTAATCGTTGTTATGATTTCATTATCCATTTTTTTGATGGTTCAGTTTCTTATTTTTTTTAAGAGATTAAAAAGTTGTTTCAAATTTTCCCCAAACTTAGATTTGAGTTTTTTTTTTCAAGGACTAAATGAATTTCTACTCTGATTTATGTGAATCTGTTGGGTGCAAATCTCAGGAATAAAATACTCACTTGCTAGGCTTATCCTTACCTTTTATGGGCATAAATCATCCCCTTTTGGATCTTTAATTTAAAGACAAGATGCCCTATGACATATGTTACGGCAAGGATGCCATATTCATTTGGAAAAGTCCTTTAAGCATGTCACCATATATTGCATACATATACGGTGAAAGTCCCTACTAGCAAGCACGTATGTAGCCAGGCCAGTGCCCACATCCATCTTTTTACATTTGTTTTCTTGCTTTCAAATTGAGCTTATTAGTGTACATGTTAAAATTTTCAAATTAAGTTATTCCTTTTGTGAGCGTAGTAGCTTGGAGTTTGTTTCAAGCCCTTCAATGGATTGCTAATAGCTTATGGTCTAAGAAATATCATTTTTAAATTTGATTACAAACAATTAAGTTGTTGATGATTTTCACAATGTAAAATTCAATAGATTAGAATATGTTTTTATCATAGATGATTGTAGAGTCATTCTAGCTAGACACAACATGTTAAGATAGTTAGAGTTAGTTAATAATAGTTGGTTAGTTACATTAGTTAGAGTTTACTCAATTAGTTAGTTTAATTGAACTCTATAAATATGATTATTATGTACACAAGTCACTATCTTTTGATCAATATAATTTTCTATAAATTTTACTTTCACTTGAGTTATAAAACTCTTTTATCTTTTTTTTTCTTCTTATACTCAATCTTAATATAACAACTTTTAAATTGTTTTTACGGGCTAAATTATGATACGATATTACTTATATATTGACAAGGGCACCTATTTCTTAGGTGCAACTTTCATTTTTCTCCAGATTGTATTATTATGAATTTCCTTTGCAATAAAAAAGGAACTTTTGTGAATACCCTTGTGATGATAGTGATATGTTATTTCAAATAAAAAGTCATGTAAAATAAAGTTGACGACCAAATTATCATAAAATATATATACAGCGATAGAAGAAATTAACAAGTCATTCAGAAAATGACCTGAAAGAGGGCATGCATTAGGAGGACATGGTATGTTCCTAAAGGCCTACATGTCTACCTTGAAAGACAAGGCAAATTTGGTACTAAGTGGTTGTTTTCCCAAACATATCTATCACCCACTTCCAACCACCATAAAATAAAATGACATTGATAAAATTATTACTATAATCTAATCTAATCTAATGTAAGGACTTATAGTCACATATGGTTGTTAAGGTCCCACGAGTTCGTTTTTCAGTCTACCTCTATCTAATCAAAGTTTGTTGGGAACAAAATCATCCACTACAATCCAACGTTTGATTAAGCAAAACAGTTAGGAGTATCATACTTTTCATTCATCATGTGTTGGAAAAAGGACCTCCTTTGCTAACATCCATGGAAAACGATGCATTAGTCCATCTGTATGTGCATATCCTCCAATCGATACACTTCCAAATTGCGGTAACATCGGTATTGACTTTTTAGTGACAAGAAATTTCAAGTAGCATCCTTTGATTAGACTTTGCCTCTTTACCTTTTTTCTATGTTGCGGGTACATGTTACCATACCGTGGTATCGTACGAGAATACTGCAATTTTAGAAAAGGTAAGGTAAGGTGCGAGTATGTCAATAAAATTATAAGTTTTGTTATAGAATAGTATAATATGAAAGAGTTAAATTCTTCAACTCACAATAAAAAAATCACATTAGAAGTTTAGGACTCGTTTGTTTTAGATTTTAAAAAAAATGAATTTTTCTTTGTATTTTTAAAAATATTTTTTTTTTTAAATTTATTCAAAAATAGTAAAAGTTATTTCAAACTTATTTGATATGAGTTAAAAAAGAGATTTTGACATTCACTAATTTAAATATTCATTGTTCGAGATTTTACATAATAAAAATCACATATTTCTCAAAATGATTTTTTATGATTTTTATGAATAGCTTCTATTTTTAGAGATTTTTTCAAAATTTTATTATACAAAAAAAATTATAACCAAATGATGAAATACTTAGAATGACATTTTAAGTTAAGTTATTCAAACAAATTTTTCATTTGAAGTTTTCCTTGAAAATTTCTTTGTTAAAAAAATTATAACAAAAACATATTACATTACAAAATCTATTTTAAAAAAAGCTATAACAAACGGGCCATTAAAAAGTTAAAATTTAGAGTTGGTTACAACAACAAAGAAACTCAAACGCACAAATAATATTATATTATCATATTAATGTATAAGAGAAAGCCACAAATTTCACTCACAATATAATAATGAACAAAAATGGAATATCACGAGTACCATACGTGTACCCGGTATATGTACTTTACCATTTTACAAGTATCCATGCTTAATAGTTTTTTTTTCTCCAAAAGAATGAAGTATAAATATTACACCTATTTCCAAATTTAACTTACATTGAGGTGCTAGTTTAGTGCTTGTAGTTTAGTCTCTTAATCTCTAGTACAAATATATACTTTAGTCTTTTATATTATACATACACTATTATATTTTTTTTCAATGTTTAACGTTGGTAACATAAAGGACCAAAATATCAAAATTTGTAATTTAACCAAAAATGTAGAAGTAATAAAAGGAAGTATCACCATAATGTTTATCTTTTCTTATGGTTGTGATGTACTACTCAACTTGAGGTGTGCTATTTTATCAACATGACTTTCGTATCGTTTAGATTTGAAATTGAACCTAATTTACATTTACAAAATTGATTTGTAAAATGAGAGATACTACTTTTATAATCTCTTTCTAACTCACCTTAACAAACTCATTTCATATCGATGGATGATTGATTAACCATTAAATTTGATGGGTACTTTATTTAGAGCAACTCTATATATGGAGCAGCTTCTTGAGTTCTTAAGTTTATGAAACGGTTCTTATTATATTTCATCATTATTTGGGCATGTAGTTTGATGTAACATGTAATGACCATTCCTTATAATTGTTTACTATCCCTTATATAAGAAATGGTTGCTTAGAACTACTTGAACTTAGTAGTTTGCATTTTATGAGTACTAAAAATGTGTAGTAGAGTAAAAAAAGATATGTATCAGAAATCAGTGACAAATAATTCTCCAATCCTCTACTATGGATTCGATGCATTTCTATGATTAAATTATTCGTATGTGTTTAATTTTTGTCCTGTGGATGGAAACATTCTACAAACACTCCTCATGCGATTCATGCCATTTAAGGAATTAAGTAATTTTGTGAACCACTGACTTCCTCTAATGTTCTATAGTATGTATGTATGCCATATTCACCTGTACTCTGTTCTTGTTATGTTAACCATTTTTACATTAACGAAAATACTCACTCTTCCTCTATAAGTCTTAGATCAATTGACAAAAATACCAAAATTGTTAAGCATTATGACCGGTGTTCGAACCACGGCTTATCCACTTGTGTTTGTGAGTTTTTAATGACTGTCATTTTGTCTATCTATCAAAAAAAGAAAAAACCCACATTTCGAGAGTAATCCTTGACATTTATTTTATTTAATAATTTATAGGATATAAAATTCAGGATTGTTTGCAGTCCGCAATTTTACAAATTTATGTAATCAACACATCCATGGCCATTGGATCATATAGGAAAATGCATCCTATATTGGAGCTTAATAGCACAACAACGAAAGAGACTATATCCACTTTAAGAAGTTTGTTTTTTGTTTGCAGACGATGTGGTCCTACAATTTCGACATTATTAGTTGAGTTAAAGGTTAAAGACAAATTTTCTCTATTTAGATGTAACCGTTCTCACAATTGATGCATTATGATGGCGGATCCAAGTATATTCATATAATCACTCCTATCAAATTCAAATGATTATTTGCATGTGGTACCGTAAATTCATTTATACAAAAAAGGAGTAAAATGATGTTAAACTTAAAACAGAAGTAAACATGCACATCACATTATAATCATAAATGTGAATATAAAAATTGACTAAAATTCAACCAACTTCCCGTGTACTACAAGCTTCAACACATATATATGAAAACAAAGACTAAAGTAAACTCAAAAGTCCTTGTAACAAATTATTATTCTTTAACTACCCTCCCAACCCCTATTACTATGTCTATATTCACTTATATATTACACACTTCATGTAACAAAAAACATTCTCCAAAATCAGTGTTTGCATTACAAGCAAAGCAACACCTCTTTCCATTTCATACCCACAAGCCTTTCCAAATTACACACAAAACACAAAAGCAAAGTCATCATATAAAATTTCCACCACCATGACTAAAGAATGTGACTTCCATGAAGACGAACGCCGCCAACTCATCCGTCGCATATTCGCCGCAATCCTCAGCTTCATAATCCTCATACTCTTCGTAATCTTCCTTATTTGGATCATCCTCCGACCAACCAAACCCCGTTTCATCCTCCAAGATGCAACTGTCTTCGCCTTCAACCTCTCCTCCACCGGCGAAACACCATCCTCAACCACCCCTACACCCAACACCATAACCCTCACAATTCAAGTCACTCTTTCATCCTTCAATCCAAACTCAAAAATAGGCATTTACTATCACAAACTTGACGCATACGCTTCCTATAGAGGACAACAAATCTCTTTAGCCACTGAACTTCCACAAACTTATCAAGGCCACCGCGACGTCACGGTTTGGTCACCGATACTATATGGCGCGGCTGTTCCGGTTTCGCCTTACTTGTCGGAGATTCTAAGGCAAGATCAAACTTCAGGAGGAGTGTTGGTCAACGTTAAAGTCAACGGTAGGGTTAAGTGGAAAGTGGGGACTTGGGTTTCTGGAAGGTACCATATTGATGTGAATTGTCCGGCGTTTATAAAGGTCGCCGGTGATAAGGGTGATGACGGGTTCGGAGTTTCTGCTCCGGCGGTGAAGTTTCAGTTTTTGCAAAGTTGTGTTGTTGATGTTTAATTAATGTTTAAGCAAAGTAATAATTAGTTTTTATTACTACTACTATGGTTCTATTGCTTTTGATTATTAGTCTCAATCTCAAGCACCCTTTTTTAAAAATGTTCTTTTTTGTTTTTCACTTTTCTTTATTGGATTTACTTTTTGGGAAGTTTCGTTCAGCTTTTTATATATGGAAAAAAGTTACATGCACATAACTTTTGTTCCGCGCGATTCCTCATGGAATAAAAAATCACCTTATAATTAATTAACTTCTGGTCATAGTAGGGTTAAAATTTAAAATTTTAGTATTTGTATTTTGTCACTCATATTTATGTACTTAAGGAGTAGGGATTGAAATTTGAATTTTATTATTTACAATTTTTCATGCATATTCATGTACTTAATTATTAGTAAAAAAAGTACTTACTTATGATTTCAACCAAATCTTACACTGTGATCTTTTAGGATATAAGGAATTTGTCTCAGTAAGTACAACTGATGGTACTCGACAAAAGTCACGAAGTGGGCGGATCTAGGCGTCTAGCACTGTGCTACTTAAGAAAAAACAGAATGCATGCATTTTTTATTTATTTAAACATGCTTGATTAATTTATGTTTATTCTTACACTTGCTTAATTAATTAATTGTTGATCGTGAGTAGTTCCATTTTTTTTTTCTTTTAGAAAGACTACTTTTGTTGTATGGTAATTTTTTTTTTATGGATGATCCTTTTGTGGAATTAGGTGCATCTATCTATCTATCCAAATATAAAATGGAAAGGGTGTGGAAGTTAATTGAAAATGATAGTTTTGATTGTCCAAATATGCTTATACTTATTGAGAACGTATGATGGCATTTCTCATGAATAAATATATTGTAATTAAGGAGTTTTTCTTGTACTAAAAAATAAGAAGTATTTCTTTTGATTCCTTAATCAATGACATAATCACATCTATTAACGCTTTAAATTGGATTTGTCAATGAGAATTCACATGTCCACCGAGGCCGGATCCTCTCCATTTGAAGAGAAAACGGCAATCTCAATTTTCATTCATATCTAACAGTCGTGTGGGAAAAAAACTTATCAAAGGCTCATATTAACTTTTTAATATTATTAATAAAAAATTAAAAAGAAAACAAAAAGGTTCCATTCCACTGTCTTTATCGAGTCGAATATTCCATACTTGTGTCGTTCACTGATGGCAACTACACAACAATGTTGTCACTCACTTCAGCTTAGGGGTGTTTGTGGTGCGGTTTGGTTCGATTTAAGGTGAAAGTCATCCGAAAGGCAAGATAAAAAAGTATACGGCTTGGTTTGGTTGACTTTTAAAATAAAAATCAAACCGATGTGGTTTGAGTTGGTTCGGTTGTTGCAGTTTTTTGCGAGACAATATGGTTTTTTGTTTCCAACATTAAAATCAAGTTAAAAAAGCTAAAAACAACTTATTTTCAATAATGATTCAAATTTGATCCAACATTAAAATTTTATTTTGACCCAACAATGTTCCCATCAACACATGGATCAAAATAGGCTTAATTGCATGTTTGGTTACATGTTTATTTTAGGTTTTAAGTTGGTCTCATAAGTTTTGAACGTTTCAAGTTAGTCAAAAGCGTTAACAATGTTGGAATAAGTTCGTTTCTTCCGTTAGTTAGTCGTTAGAATTGGACACTTGGTAAATGGAGTGCACGCGTGGACGCCAATTTGGATATTAGAAAAAAAATTGCCACATAGTTAGTTTAATTAAAAAAAAAAAGAAATATAACTAATAAAATTCTAGAATCATCATCATAATTCTCTCAAATCACCATAATCTTAAGCGTCTCCATCTTTAACTTCATCATCATTTTTTTTTCACGATCTTTATCATTATAAATGTCATCTTCATCATTATCTTCACCATCTTTAATCTTTTCAATCTCACAAAATTCTGGGTTCACAAAAACGTTGTGAAAGGCGTTGTGAAAGAATACACAAATCTAACCAGTAAGGCACTCGTACATTCGCAGTTGTTACTTTCATTTTTACACATGAGAAATGATATTTGTATAATCATTTTTTGACAACTTTTGAACAATTCTCTCTTATACTCACATGATGTTCTCATTCTCTCTACTCTTTTTTCCTTTTCTATTGTTTTTGACCAATAAAAAAAGAGAAAAAGAAGGTTATTGCAAAAGTCCTCATCAAATAGTTGTACAAATATCATAATTCTTTACAGATTTGTGCAAATCTAAGAGACAAAACAAAAATGGAATATATAAAAGATTGGACCAAGAGAAATAAAATATCAAGAAAATAATTGATGTTTATGATGTTCCTCGTCTAAGTTTAAAGATGAATATGCTAAAATTTATAATATCTAAAAAAAAATAATGGAATTTTTTTATAATTTATGTGGTCATATTGAAGGGAAAAAATCAATTATTTAATAGATAATAGATATATAATGCATAAATGAAATATGGGTTATAATTTAAAATTACTTTACATTTTTAACATATATAATATCAATTTTCACATGACATGTATGACAACTAATAGTCATCTTTAATATATGAAAAATGGATGAGAATGAATTCATGTGATACAATATCAAATAAAAGTGGTTGTAAAATAAATCTTTAACATATTCATGAAGAATGAGTTTAATTAAAAGTAATAAAAACATACACAATTATTTTATCTAATATCAAAAATGATTTAAAAAAGCAAAACTAAGATTAAATTGTATTTTTTTTATTTCCTTATTTAAAATTGAGAAATGCTAGGGACACACTCCCTAACACACCCTTTTAACACACACCAACGAAAATCAGCTTTGTCATCCATTCTTTACCTGCTACAGGTTTCATTTTGGTGGTCATTTATTTTATATTTTTATTATTATCAATTTTAACTTTTCATCTTCGAACTCAACCTCCCCTCAAAATGAAATCTTCAAACTCAACCTCCCATCAAAGATTGTCCATTCATGCTTCTCATAAATAAAAAAATTGAACCTGTTGTTCTTACCAAAATTAAACCGAAGGGAAAATAAATGGAAGTTTTGCTTTTCATGTTTCTCTTCTGTTGAGAATGAAGTTGTTGTTGCACAAAGATGACTAATAATTACTTTCCACTATAATCTCAAAAGCCAAAATAGATCCCGACAGCAGCATGAGAAACACAATCCTTTAATTCAGTGTACCCAGATTATCAATCTCATAAAAAAAACTAAACAAGATCTGGAAAACTTTGCAACAAAAATGGAACCTAACTAAAAATATCAAAATTAAATCCAACTCATGAGAAGATTAACGGCCGTCGGACTTGCAACAGAGATGATATGGTGGAGGTTAACTGTGACGAACCTGGAGACAGTGGTGGTTAACGGTGACGAACCTAGTGACAAAGATGATGAGCTTGGGCGATACAAATTAGAAGAAGCCATGGGAAGATTGCAAGGAAAGGAGTTGTGTATAGATTTTTTTGGGTAGTGATCTCTGATTTTTTTTTTTTTTTTTGTAGTTAGCCGCGTTCAAATTGGAGAGGAGAAGAAGTAGTTGACATATTGAAAGAGAAAAAAAACTTGTTGTTGAGAAACTTATAATTCCGGGGAATAGGTAAAAAAATAAAATAATTGGATTAAGTGGCTAAATTTTATTGGTGTGTGTTAAAAGAGTGTGTTAGGGAGTGTGTTCCTAGCATTTCTCTTTAAAATTTGAAACATTAAAATTTCTAAATTATAGTAATACTCTCAATTTTTTTAGTTAAATCAACATAAAATTCTCAATTAGGCGTATCACAGCTTGTTATTTTATTGGAACAATTTATTTTAGGAAAATTCTATGGTGAAGTCGTGAAAATGACTTTTCTGATGAAGTTAACACTATAACATCAAAAGTATAGTGTGTAACACCCCACTGTTTGTACAGTGGCATCAAAAGTTCAGTCTCCATAGTATCATCAATTCATCATATTAACAAGACTACACTTAATCTAATTTTATCTTACCTTGTTTTAAGTGTAACACCTCACAAAGTGTAACACTTAAGACTATCACATAATATCATCAAACCTGTTTGTATGTTAAAGATGTCAACGATAAAATAGTTTCTGTAAGTCCAAGATATTGCAAGCATTACTAGATGAATTACTATTGATCATTAATAAGTAATCAACAATTTAAAAATGAATCAAACATTAAAATCAAAATTAACTTTTTCAAAAAAGTCAGTTTTCTGACTGCACCGTAGAAACTCCCTTTATTTTAAGGTTGGCTGGAACAATTTTTTATAAGTTGTACTTTCCTTGACTAGAGACAGATGAAAAAATCCATCGTATCAGGAGCGAAAAAATATTTAAGGCTTAAACGTAAGAATCGACAATAGTCCAATCAAAAGATCAACGGTACCCTAAGTTTGTTAGAAGATCTACACAACTATTAGATTCTCGATAAATATGAGATTCTTGCATAGTTCAGTCTTGGAGGTTGATAGAATGAAGAATATCATCTACAATTGGTTAGAGAGGAGCAATGGATATTTTTTTTACTAGGCTAACAACATCTAAAAATCAATAGATAAATTTTTAGCGAGGTTCAAGCCAAAGGTTGAGATCCATACATCTCAACAGAGATGACAATAGAGGTTCCTAGGTTGAAATGGAATCCCCAAATGGAAAGGATCGTGGATGCAAATATGGAGGAAGCTTCTATAAATAGGTAGCCTTTGGGGCCTTTTGATTTTTTTATTTGTGGGCTTGCATGAATGTGAGCTTTTTAATCTTGTGAATTTTCAAACCTCTTTACTATGTGGGCTTGGGCCTAAACTTCAAAGCCCCATGATATTGACACCTCTAATAGGTATCAAGGATTTGGGAATGAACCTACATGTTAAAGATTTTATAATTACACAATGAAATAAAACTAAAGAACATGGGAAATAAAATTTAATTGTAATTTCAAACAAACTCATCAACCGAAACAAATTGATTAGTTTGATTTAGTTCATTTTTTGAAAAACAGTAAAAACCAAACCAAACCGAATTTTTGATTGAAAACTGATCCAAACTGAATTGTTACACACCTATTTCCACCAAGTGCATGCCACGTAAAAACTGTTCATCACATGAGTGACATAAACGAAGAAGGTCCATCGTTGTGGCTAAGTAAACAAAATATGGATTAGATTGATCCAAAATTGATTTGGAAGAGCTTGCAACAGTTGCATTGTTGCAAGGGGAAATAGATTTCGAATGAGCGCGCACTCATATTGAGAAGCTCATAACACTAAATGAAGAAATAACAAAATCACAAGAAACAACCTAGAGAAATATGAGAAAATGATTCTTGTTTTGAAAAACAAGTTAGTTCTAACAATATATAGGCAAGAAGAGAGGTGCAAGCTAAGCTTATACAGGAACATATAAGCTATAGATTCCTAACTATTTTTACACCCAATTTTCTCCCACAATTTTTTCTCTTTGCTCTTAATTCATTTTACACTCGATTTACTTTCATAATTTAACCTCACAATCTCATCTATTTAGTCTTCATCAAACAGAATTGTACTTTTTCTATCCCTTTCATTTTAATACAACTAAACATACTTAAGTTGTAATACACTAAATGTAAATAAAATATTTAGTAAAATAAATTGTAAATAAAATATTGATTTCAATTTGTGAGATTTGTCTTGCAACAATGTTTTTTTTTAAGTAGCTAAAATGAAATTATATTACCAAAGGATCAAGACTACCTAACACAAGGTGTGCAAGAAAAAAAAGGCTAAATCAAAAGGTTACAAAGTCAAGGTAATAGAACATGCAAAAAAAGAGAAAATTAAAATCACATACTAAGTGATAGCTGATAAGTGTCAAAAAGGAGTTATATAGACTATATATTTTATGCACTTTGATTACTTAGTTTGCAAGTTATCCTGCAAAAAGCTCACAAATACTGAAGAATCATTTAATTATGCTTTTCACATCTAATGCCAACTCTTTGTATTTAGCTGTCCTTATTCTTACTATGCCTCTCTAAGCATCATCCATCAAACTTCCTACATAGAAGCTCCGCAGCAAAATTCAATAGTAGAAAGAAAATGCAAACATACCATGAATGTCACTCGTAGTATTCTCTTTCACTCGCATTTACCTACCTTATTATTTCTTGTACGTTTAGGGGGTGAATTGATATTTAATCGGTTATTCAATTAATTACTCCACCGTTTTGCTATAGTCGATCTATTTGACGATCATATAGGTAGTACTTCCTCCGATCTTAAATATAAGTAAAAAATTAAATATATTTGATTTAAATTTGGACCAAATACATTTGATTTTTTACTTACATTTAAGACCAAATGAAATATTAAATAGATGACAACTTGAAAAATATAATTTTTTGAGGAAAAACTTGAAAAATATAATTAAAATTGCCTTTAAAATTGAAAGTAAATGTTATTTTGGACAAAATTTTATATGAAAATGCTTCATTTGTTCCTTTTTAATTGTCATATTTATAGAAAACTTATGTTTCTATTCATTTGTCACTTTTAAAGTTCAATGCACCATTACTTGTTGTTTTGTCAATATTAATTTAATGGCTTAATTGCAGTTTTAGCTCTCTAATTTTTCTAAAGTTGCGATTTTGGCCCCCTAAGAAAAAAACTACAAAACAGCCCCCTAAGTTTTGCAACTGTTGCAGTTTTGGCCCCCAAGGCTGATATTGACTCGGTCTACGCTAACGTGGCGCCCTAAGTGAGGTGCCACGTGTTATTTTTTTTAATTTTTTTTTTGCCTTGGGGGGCCAAAACTGCTACAGTTGCAAAACTTAGGGGGCTGTTTTGTAGTTTTTTTTTTAGGGGGGCAAAATCGCATCTTTGAGAAAGTTAGGGGGCTAAAACTGCAATTAAGCCAAATTTAATACATAAAGATAAAATATTAAATGATAAAAACTATTATAGAAAGAAAGAAAAAATATATAATTGTATAAAAAATAATAATACTATCTACCAAAAATTAAATAAATAAAATTAAGTGATTGGGCTCAAATCAAGTGATTTGATTCATGCGATTAATGAATCTTATATAAAGATAAGTCATTCCAGAAAATTTGAATTTAAACTTGATTCATGTGGGAAATAATTCTTATTCGATGCATAAAAATAAAATAAGACAATTAAAAAAAACCGAGAAATAGTGAACCAAATCATCATAGGACAGAAAGAAAAGAATTCAAACTTGACATTCATGTGAATTCACTTATAGTCAAATTAATTAATCGATGTTAGGTATAGTGAGTAATTTGAGTACTTGTACTAGTGTATAGTGTAGTAGGAAGGAATCTATAGCTTATGTTAATGTTACGTATGAATTGTTAGCGGTGCCGGTGCAGCGCAGCTTAACTTAACTATTTGTGTGCGGGCATTTACTTTGTTTGGATTTCTTCTACGGTATGAGTTTCGTGTCTTTTTCTTCTTATTTTCACTCGATTCTATCATAAATGGTCTATTCATGACAATTACCGTACATTATCGTAATTTTTGGTGTTGATTAGGGGTGGTAAAAATACGTTTGCCCACGGTACCCGTGGGTAAAACCAATCATGGCATGAGGTGGATAGATAAACGGGTATCCACGGATATCATAAACGGGTACCTATACCCGATAATAAATTAAGAAATTACTAAAATATCTTTATATATCTTATCTTATTACTTAAAGTGGTTACCTTATTGAAGAAAATTTTACCGTCCACTTAAGATTTTTTATTAATAACCTATTTTTATTTTAATTCATCTTATTAAGTTCACTGTTTTCACATCATTAAACATATATTATAGATTACGTAAGAATCATGAATTTTCTATGGATTATGTATGATTTATGAACTTTTAAATGGATTATGTATGGATGTTTAAAAGTTGAAGTTTTTTGGTAATAAAAAAAAAATTTAAAAATCCATGGGTACCCATGAATACCTCAATATTCGCGGGTACCCGCATAGTGGGTACCCACGAAGATACAGGCGGACACGGGTATCATATTTATCCAACGAGGCGGGGACGAATATCATACTATCTATACCCATGGGTACTCATTGACGTCGGCGAATTAAAATAATTTTTTTATAGAATCTATTTTTTATTACTCATAATAGTGATTTTTTTAATATACTAAATTAGTTCACCTAAATTTGCATTGTGGAGAATCGAATCTGAGACCTTGAGAATGAGCACACTCATATGTCACAAGTCAATACCATTAGATCAATCCAATTGAATTATTTATAATAGTGAATATTATTTACAATAAAATGTAAAAAAAAACTAGTATAATGCTTAATAAGAAAAACATCATCTATTATACTAGTATATCTCTTTATCAACTATTATTCCCACAGTATTATTTTTCTTCGCATCTTGTGTGTTAGATTTTTGTTGCTAGATTATTAAAAATAAAAAAATACATTAGCTCAATTGGTAGCTATCATCGGAAATTTATGTCGGGTTGGGGTTCGAACCCCCACTTCTCCACACGTAATGTGTATGAATCTAACTACTAGGCTATTTGACAAAAAAAAACATTAAAGGAGCAAAGTTCAGATTTTAACGTAAGAGATGTGATGAATGTAATTCAAACTTCTCTTACGGGAGGGGAGAACAATTTTTTTCTAATATGTTTTGCATAAGAGGGGAGGGTATATATTTTAACGTAATAGTGGAGTGGAGTGTAATTCAAATATCTTTCGGGAAATGAGAATGCAACTTACTCTAAAAATAATCATTAGTTATTAATTTCAAAAAAAAAAAGTACCAAAACACTCCAATTTGTCAATATGCCATATAAACAAAAATCTATTTATATATCTGACACAAATTCAAAAAAATATTTATAAACAAAAAAGTTAATTATATTTATCAAGTGTTAATATATTTATCATCATAACAAATTTAAAATGTAAATATTATTTTTGAGAATGATGCATATAGTGTTAATTAGATCATATTATTAGAAAAAATAATTAATATTGAATTAACAAAAATTCATTTTGACATAATTTTTACAAATAAATAACTATTTTGATACAGAGAACATTTTTTTAGGTTTTTGACATATACTTCCTTCGAACTAATATATAATAAAATTTTTATTTTTTTTTCAAATTAATTGAATAATTTATTTTGAGCAAGCTAAAATAAATTATAATATCAAACCAAGAAGTCTTATGCACAAGATATACCTACGAAGACAAATGAAAGTTACAATACAAAGTTAATTGAATAATTAATGTATCTGATTTATAATATAGATTAAATACATCAGTTATCTAATAAACCTAACAAACAACTTCCGCATGAAATCAAAATTCAATTTTTTGGTGGCTAAATGCAAAGTGTCACAATTGCTTTTACCTATCAATTGTGTTGGCTAAACCATTTACTTTGTTTGAGAATCTTTTTGTAATAGGGTTGTCTTTTGCCATTAGTATTCTCAAACTCTTGATGTAACTTGATTTTTACTGGTTATCTGACACTCCTTGTGCTTGAAATTCTAGATCGGTGATTTATAATATTTCATTTTAGCTTCTTGAAAAAAATCCAATAAACCTAACAAAATAATTTTTGCTTATTCATAATTAGTAAGATGAAATGAGAGAAAAGAGTACAAATCTTATTAATTGTGTACAAGAAGTACAATGAGTAGCTAATTTACTTATAATCTAGCTAGTACTGCACTAAGATAACTTGTACTAGAAGTTATTCAACTAAACTTGTACAAGAAGTACAATGAGTAGTTAATTTACTCATGGTGTAATAATAAGAACAAGGGTTTTATTAATGAGTGCCCTAAAATTTTCCAATTAAGAAATTATTCTTTAAAAATGTTTAACACTTCAATTTTCGATGCATTGAATGCACAATTTTTCATAAAAATTTATTATTTAAAGTCCTTAAAGAGTGTCTTTAGGGCACTCGTTAACATTTCCCTAAGAAGAATGGAGTACCTTATTTTAGAGTTTTTTTTACCGAAACTTATTTTAATTTGATATGTATAGAGAGTGAGACTTTATTCCTTATGGAAAAAAAATTAAGACGAGGGTACGATGTTTTTTGTGGGTGAAGTAACATAATAACAGGATTTTACATATTTTAAATGTGAAGAAGTGAGGTGTCCAGGATTTGAACGTTAAAATCACGAAGACAAAGAAACGGTGTTCTAATTTAAGACGGATGAATTTTCGGTTCACAAAATATTTGCAAAGAAATTTACATTTTCTTCCACTAAAGAAGATTGATGAAGCTCAAACACGGAACCTTCGTATCATTTTTTTACCATTAGATAAACTTTGAAGTTATATACATAATTACATACACTTATTTTTCACATTATTTTTAACCACGTTTATATTCTGTTATCTTTCCCTACCTAACGAGGCCAATATTCTATTCAAAATGAGGTCAATATTTAACGACAAGAATAGACCAATATTAATTAAACAACGCATTTGTGCACATGCCAACCAACAATTTTTAATTTCTACAAAACCCCACTTCTGCAGCCTAGCTAAAGTTGAAATTGCCATTAAAGATAATAAATTTTCTTCTCCGTATTACACTCTTAAAAAAAAAACTTACATTACTTGGTACGTATCATCCTCAAACATCACACATTAACATTGCTATATATTGGTGTGTTTATGTCCCTGTGAATTCTGCTCTGTAATCAAGCATATACTACTGCTCTAACAATTCCCAAAGTTTTCGTTGGTTTAGATATTCTGGCGTTACCCTCTTACTCCGTGGATCTTTTCATAAGGTATATATTCTCGTATTTACTTCTACAAATTTTGTCTATATTTACGTTTTTTATAATGTTGTTTCCTCATATGCTAATCAAATCAAATTGATAAATAATAGTTGATAATGACAAAAGTATATTCCCTAAAAAAAAAATGACAAAAGTATATGGTGTTTTGCTAAAAAAAAAAAGTATATAGTGTTGACTTAATTACCTTTTTGTCCATTAATTTATCCTGAGGTTCAAATTGATGATCCCTTAATATTAAAAAATATCACTTTGATTCTTTAAATTTATTCAAATATAGGAATTAGTCATAATACCATATGTTGTGATATCTATTTTAGTCTTTTTTTCTCACACATATTTGAGGGACTAAAATTATACTATATACTTACATATTACAAAAACTAATTCTAATGTAGTTAAATTTTGTACGGACTAAAACATAACAACATGAACCAAAAACAAAAAGCGATATATTCACTAGGACAACATTAAAAATATGAAATATGTTTACAGTGGCTCAAAGCAAATACATAGTATGATTATTTTTTTGACCCTATACATAGTATTTTTTTTTTGAAGAATACATAGTATTTTTTTTAAAACACGCATTATTTTATTTTTTTATTTTTATTTTTTTTCCATTTTGGAGTGTGTCTAAATGATGTATGTTCGATGTGTATGAATTACAACACCAATAAAGACAACCTGTTTCTAGCTGTCTAGGTTTTTTTCTGGATAAATTCTTAGATATCTTGGAGTTTGGTTGAATTTTGGTACCTTATAGGCAAAATTTGTTTAGAATTTGAATTTATTTTAAAATAATAAATTCAAAAGAAAATTTAATGTGACATTGATTCATTGAATGAGGGATATATAACCAACAAAACTACATGAATACCATTGTATTCACCTTTACTTTTCTTCTTCTTATAACTAGATCCACACACATCTCTAGAGTAACAATTATATATTTTGCTTGAAAATTAAGGCAGGGGTAACTTGACATCTACACATAATGAGCAAAAGAAAGAGCCGAGGGTTGGAATTGAGGCATCCATCACCAGAAGAATCGAAATCATCATCAACAGATAACTTGCCGGGGTTAGTGTCACCATGTTCATCCTCGTCTTCAATATCATATTCATCAAAGATTACTGTTCATGATCAAGGAGCCTCGACGGAGACAAAAGAAGATAATGTAGTGCAGTATGCAAACGCAGTTACAAAGGAGATGGTTCTTGTTGGTTGTCCTAAATGTTACATGTACGTTATGTCATCAGAAGTTGAACCAAAGTGTCCCAAGTGCAAAACTACTGTTTTTCTTGATCTTTTCAGAGAGGAAGATTAATACCGATCCACAATTAAGATAAGAATGAAGTAATGAACACAATTGTGTGTTAATTAGTATGGTTGAAAATTCAAGTATTTTGGAGGGGATCGGGGGATTTTGTGTTACTGTTTTTATAATCTGATATTGGTTCAAATAATGCCGCATGTTGAAAATGAATTTACATGAGATGCATTTTTGTGTAATATTCAATACTACGTCTATCTTTTCCTTGATAGAAACTATCAAATTTTAATAATATATTGTTGATCTTACCTATTAAATTTTTGAAAATACTCAGTTATATATATAGTTAAGGTTATTTGTGAGTCTGTCTTCCCAAAAGTCACTTAGTTGAGAGTTTCTCTCTTCAACCTAGAGAAAACTCAGTTTTAGACCCGGCACCAGAGAAGAAAGGTTATTCTTGTGAGATTGGGAGGCTTGTTGCGTTGGGAGATAAGTAATATTAGTTCGGACGGGGAGGATTGTGTTGATTAATCCGGTGGTTAGTGCAATTCCAATTTTTTTTTTATCTCTTTTCTTAAAATGCCTACCAACTACCAAGGTATGGAAGGAGGTTGTTAAAATTCAAAGGGAGTTTTTGTGGGGCGGTCTAAACAAAAGGAGGAAGATCGGTTGAGTTAGTTGGAATGAGGTGTGTAAACATAAAAGCGAAGGTGGTTTAAGGGTGAGAGAGATAGAGTGGTGAATGTTAGTCTTTTAGCTAAATGGGGGCGGAAGTTATTAGGTAAGGAAGAGGAGTTGTCGAAGGAGGTGTTCGTGGCAAAATACGAGGGTCATATTGTGGGAAAGGCGGGCTTTAAGGTTGGCGAGGAGGAACCACGGTCATCCTCGTTGTGGTGGAAAGATATTTGCCAAATTGGAAAGGATACTAACTGGTCTGCTAGTGCAGTTTCTAAGAAGTTGCCTCTTTTTGGAACGATAGTTGGTTTGGGAACGTACCTCTTTGTCCACATGCCAAACAAGCATTTTTAATTTCTACAAAACCCCACTTCTGCAGCATAGTTAAAGTTGAAATTGCCATTAAAAGGCAATAAATTTCTTCTCCGTATTACACTATTTAATCCTCTATTACTTGTACGTATCATCGCCAACAATCACACATTAACATTGCTATATATTGGTACGTTTTTTATAATGTTTTTTTGAAAGAAATAGTGTTGATAATGACAAAAGTATATAGTGTTGACTTTTTTTTAAGGAAGAAAGTATATAGTGTTGACTTATTGCCTTTTTTTTTCTTCCAAATCCTAAGATTTATATGATCCTTTTTCTTCCCTAAATTAGGGACATCACATTTGCCCATTAACAGTTGTTTGTATCTGCCACTGTGGTATTGTAGAACTGGTTCTTGCATTTGAAATAAATATCATCCTTTGTTTTAGTAGTCAATACAAAAAAAATTGATGAAGCAAGAAAGAATAAAGAAGAAAGGCTTGAAGGAGACCAAGGACAAGCATTAGTATTTGTTACTTTTTAGTGGCACTCCCATGTTATGATCATGGATTAGATGCTATGAAGTAATGCTTCCTTCTAGAATTTTTTTAAACATATTCTCGGTCTACAATCATTAGGTTAGAGTTACAAATGAAGACAAAACATAAAATATGTAAGTTCTGAGGTTCAACCACCGGCAAAAAAAAAAAAGAGTTACAAATGAAGTTGGGGTGAGTTGGTTTAAAGTACATTCATGTGTCTTCTTTTCTAATTTAATGTACTAATTGGTGTAAATTATAAAAAGTATTTTTCGTAAAATTTTAATTTTGATTAAAAATATTGATATAAATACTTGTGAGTGTAACAGATCACGTTTTATTGTTTTAATGACATCAAAAATATGGCAAATATAAATAAGTTTTTCAATGACACCAACAATATAATATTATGGTTTTAATTTAATTTAATTTAATTTAATTTCTCTAAATCAACAGTAAATTTGTTTAAGGGTATTTTTTTTATCAAAGAAAAAAATCGGCCCAAAATTTGCATGTCCTTTATATTGTTATAGAATAATTTAAATTCTTCAATAACACCAACAATACAACATATTGTTTCGAATTTAATTTAACATTCCAATATCAATGAAGAATTTGTTTAAGGGTATTTTTGACCAAAATAAAAATCTAGACCAAAAAAGTGTATCTCGTTTATTTATCCTTATTATAAATATAAGAGAATTCTAAAAAATAATTATATAAGAGAAAAGGGAACAAAATGTCAATTTTTTTTTTAACAAGTCAAAAGGGAGAGAACACTAACAAAAAAGCATTCTCTCTAGCACAAGGCGTACCAAAAAATAACACTAGAGTTTAAACAACAATCTCCATCATAATAGCTACCGGCAAAAAAACAAAAGGTAATTTAATCAATACAAGACAAACAAAAGGAGAAAGTCACCAATTATGATAGTTGAAAACAAAATCAGCATATTTTGCCTTCAGCCATAAGCAAGAAAGTAACCTAATTTTAACCAAAAGGTGATGAGAACAGGTTGTTTTATTTTTGAAAATCTTGCTATTCCTTTCATTCCAAATTACTCACGCACAAGAGAGTCAGACAAAGTTCATCATGGATCGTCGGGCTTTAGAAACACTTGTTGAATAACTAAATTGAAAGAAATGGTCTGAAATCCCAAAAGGATCTACCGAAGAAATCCCAAGCCAATTCTGTAAAAGATGCCAAACAGAGTTGAAGACATTACAACCCAAAAACAAATGATTTGCTAATTTAATGTTACCGCAACAAGTAACACATAATTGAGCATCATAAGGAATTACTCCTTGTCTAAACAAATTGTCCTTGGTTGGCAACCTATTACGAAAAAGATGCCAAACAAACAAAGATACCTTCAAAGGAACATCTTTATGCCAAATAAAATCATAAACTTGAGTAAAATGTTGCGGTTTCTAGACAATGAAAAAATTGTAAACACCACTAATAGTATAGCCTACGTTGGAGAGCTGCCAAAGCCACATGTCGTCCTCAGTATCTTACAAAATCACATTGTCAAGCAAATCCTTACACTCTCCTAACAACTCCTCCTCACAGGCCAACAACCGATGACGCTATTTCCAAGTGTGGGTACCCTCCCCCAACCATAACCAAAACAACTCTGCCACAGACATTCACTGCTTCTCTGATAAATCAAACAACCTTCTAAATCTATCACGAAAAGTAACATCCCTTAACCATGTACTTGTCCAAAAAAAAAAAGTATCGACACTATTACCCACATTCCTCGTAACATTCTGAAAAAACCAAATTCCCCCGCGCTAAGCTAACTCCTCCTAATATCAAATATTGAATAAACAAAAGAATCATGAATTTTTTATTGCTTTGAATCAATAAATTAATCAAGACTGTAATATAAAATTTCAATTTAAATGCATCGCACTTTTATTTTTTTGGAAAGTACAAATACATCTCTTACTCTTAGAAGAACTAATGACTAGCATGCACACTCATCAAGGTGCTCATATATTCCTCGTCTCAATAAAAACAATGAAATTTATGTGACTATTAAAAAAATATTTAATTGGATAGAAATTGATAAATTTTTATATAAAATATGTTAAATAAGGATAAAGTTAGAAGAAAAAATGATACACTAAAATTTGGTCCATGGAATATGCTATTTTTATTTTTTATTCCTTGTTAATTTTTAGGCTTAAATATGCAAAACGTCCATGTAATTTCGCGTGTTTTTGCAAATCGTCCCTGTATCTTTTTTTGTTTCAAAAACATCCTTGTAAGTTGTTAACCGTTTGCAATTCGTCCCTCCCGTTACAAAAATGTTGTGGTGGCAGACGGAGACACACGTGGCGAAGTGTGAGTTGGCAAAAGCTTGCTTATGTGTCAAGAGAGATGATGAGTGGCTAGAAACAGGGACCAAAAACAAAAACGCAAAAGTGCGTAGGGATGAAATTAAAAAAT
>Ga0315914_1000744_pt1 | contig 44110 bp, 25 predicted proteins | sample MpolenodulesMG_FD_203920 | JGI IMG/M metagenome (GOLD analysis project Ga0315914, IMG submission 203920) | Medicago polymorpha root nodule microbial communities from Los Angeles, California, United States - elongated nodules | ecosystem: Host-associated > Plants > Roots > Nodule | place: USA... | reverse complement strand
ATTTGTACGAACAAAGTTATCATGAAGCACACTTTCTACATAGTCCAAACAGGTGTCTCGGTCTTCCAGCTATCACGACTAACAAACTGATTTTAAGTCGAAACTGGGAATGTATATATTATTCTTCCGTGGCTTTTTTGATGATTGATCTGATGCTACTTCTTCTTTGGTACACATAATGGGAAATTAATCATGAAGGTGGTGTTGGTCCATTGCTGAAACTTATCAAGGAAGGTGAAAAACAAGGTAAAAAAGGATAGGCTTAAATATGTAAATCATCCCTCTAAGTTCACGTAGTTTTGGTTTTCGTCCCAATATCTTTTTTTGTTCTAAAACAACCCTGGTAAGTTATAAACATTTTGGTTTTGGTCCCTGCCATCATCATCTGTTACAAAAATGTCTATGTGGCAAGAAAAGGATGACGTGGTGACCACTACATGAAGTGGTGCAATTAGCCAGGGAATTATGCTAGGAGCATGAACCCCTCGGAAATTTACCAGGAGTAATGCCAGGGAAACTCCTAGTAAATTGCAACCGTTGGAACAGAGACTACCACAGATAACCCCTCGCAAAATCCCTAGGGAATTGCTAGGCGGGAAACTCAAATTCAAATTCCACTGCAAAAAGTGAAAGCTGTCATGTGAATAGACCAATCCCGTGCCAGGTTCCTGCTGTGTTGACCATTATTTCCAAGTTTGCAATTTGCCAGGAGCCTTCCAACGCAGAAGCCCTCGCAAATTGCATTGCTGCTTGAACTGCAATAAGCTTCCCTCTCACATAAAAAATCCCAGAACCCTCCTCCTTCATGAAAAACCTCACCATCGAAGCTTCCCAACTCAGATCTCTCTCTTCCGCAACAACTCAACAGTCGAATCTTTCATCTGTTTCACCATCGAAACCCAGAAGCTTTCATCCAAACACCCAGAAGCTTTCTTGCTTCCCTCTGTTTTCTCTCTCATTGAAGAACTCTATTCAAAGGTATTTTCATCCTTTTTCAATTCTCATGCCTTGATCAATTTGTTGTATCATTTGGAGATTAGGGTTTAAAATCTTTGTTTGTTTTAATTAAATTAAACCCTAAATCAAACTATATATTCAAATATGTTCTTCTGAATCCAATTTGTTTTTCTTTTTGTTCACAGAATCTTGTATTAACACCTAGTGGAAACCTAGCTTGCAAGGTTACTCTAATCAACAACTCATGAATTGTCAAAGGCATCAACCATATACCTTCCTTTTAGTCATGTTGGTTTCCATTTTCTCTCAACATTTGATGATATTTTCTCTTCACCTTCCTAATATAAATACTTGCAAGTTTTGAACCTTTGCATCATTCATAGTAACAAAAAGAAGCAGGACACAAAAGATTCATAACACCTAACGTCTTTATTTCCATCTTTATGCATATTGTATGTTGAACGATGAATAAAAAAACAGCAACAGCAAAGACAACAGCATCAACAGAAGCACCATCGCTTTAATTATTTTGTTCAAGATTGATAATCAACTCCAGTTAGAACCATGGCACGGTAAGAGGCAAAAACTCAAGTACAACATAGCATTAAAATTACACATACAATGGATCTTTAAATTATAAACAGCAAACGGGTACATGTTTATATTGCCATTTTCTACCATTTCAGGAGTCAAAAAACAAGTAACTAAAACACTTCCCTTTTGCAAATTTTCTTCCTTAAAGGGATCCAAATCTGCGCCTTAGCTCCACAGAGAAAATCAATTAAAAGCAGGATGTGCACATACCAGTAGATCTGTGGCTTGGAACAACAGCTCTAGATGTGCCTTCCTGATACCGCTCTACTCCCTGCAGTTGGCAAATCCATTGGACAAAACATAATTCAAAGGGTTACTCGGTACACCAGTCTGTTGAATGTCATAAAGACTAAAGTGAAAGCTAATTTGTATGATTGACAGATCAAATTAGGAACAAAACAAGATGCAAGAGTTCTACTAATGTTTGTGCCTAGATAAGTATATTATTGATTTTCGCTATAGCTAAAACCAACTATAACATGTTATACTCAACCACGATTCGGTTGATATAAGCCTTCTAATTCAAACTTCATTAACAGTCTTTGCTATATGATATAATCTGAAGCTAACCTGTCTAAAGCCCGTGTAGAATTCTTGACTGGAGATTTCTCCAATGCCTTTAAAACCCTGAAGTTGAAAACAGTATCACTTGGCATACAACATGTATTAAATTTCAAAGCAAGATACTGTAGCATATAGAGATAAAAATTGTCTTAAATTCCATACTAACATATGATGACAGCCAAACTTGTTACGGTTAGAAAAATAAAAACAGAGAACAAAGTACGAGATAAAACAACACCTTCAGAGTTGGAGACGTTCTAGAATATTTAGACAAAACAATGGGCTTCTTTGAAGGATTCAGTCGTTCCTGTTGAATATTCATTAACTACATCAGATAATCCGACCATTATTTAAAAAAATTGGCACAACCTAACACTGGCTGGCACGCAATGAGCTAACAACTGGATGGTCCGACTCATCAGAAACCGGCACTATAATTTTGACAATTGTACAATTTGAAAACAAAACCATTAAATGATCCACAACAAGTTTGTTTACCTGAGCAGCATTTTTAGTGTAAAAGACATCACGTCTAATAGATAACAATCTTTCTTGATGAATAGAAGATAAATATCTTTTGTTCAACCACCACTTTGACCAAAACAAACATATAATAAAGAAAATAAAACCATTAATTCAGAAAATTAACAAGAATATTGTGAAACCCTGGTAATAACAATAATCATATTGTATACAAATTGTAAGTGGATTGATTGTGATACCTTGTACAAATCTGAGGAAATAGTTGTTATGGGTACAAGGGCAATGTAGCCAATGAAACCTAAATCAAGAAAGAAAGCAACAAGATGAGATGAGCAATGAAGTAAAATGGATGAAGAAAGTAAATTTTTTTTTTTTAGAAACCAAACTAGTCCACTGAAATTGGCATCTGAGAGAATGGAACCTAAGACCTTGAGAGAAGCAAAATTCCAAGGTTCCAAACCAACACCACCATATCAATCCAAGTGGGTAGTGTGAGGTAGATAGGAAAAAAGTACTAACTCAAAACCAATATCTTGAAGATTAAAAGAGGCAAGTAGTCAGATATGTGTTCATCTTCAGGGGGAGTAATCTCTTTGTCTTTGGCTTTACGAGGGAAAAGTAGAGATAGCAGGCCTTCCATGAGAGCAAAGCAGTGAGAAAACTCGGCTTCGAGAAGGCTATTCCACTCGTCCTTGGAGAGGTGAGATGACTCGGCCTCCATGAGATGAGATAGCTCGTCTTCGGTGAGACGAGATATCTCGACTTTGGAGAGGCGAGTGACCTTGCATGCGATGTTGTTGAGGGCATCGCGAAGAGCCGGGTGAAGTTCGTCGCAGCCAGGCATCCCTGCGTCTGTGTCAATGTGTATGCTATGCTGCTTGTTCAAATTCAAATACACATATTGGAATATTTAAACCCGAATGTTTTGGGCTCCCTGCGCTGGATCAAATTTATTATTTTATTTTTTCACTTTTGATCTCTCTGCTTTTTTAATTGAGCAATTTTTGTCCCTAAAATTGTGATTAATGATCGATGATATTGTTATGCTTTGTTTGGAAATTTGAAGGTGAGAAATATATAGAAAAATAAAAAAAAACTTTCACATTTTTTAGAAGAGCAATTTTTTAGAGAACCGTAAACTAATATTTATGATGAATATATTTTTAATTTTAACATATATTGAATTTGAAAAAAAATCATATAAACCCTCTAGAAATCCTAAAAACCTTCTTCCAATACAATTTTGAGTTCATCAAATGAGGGGAATTTTGTACTATGAATAAAAAATTATCCCTCAAAACCTTTTCCTCGATCCCGATGTCTTCTATTTCTTCCACTTGCTCCTTCCTTTTTTCCAAAACCATCTCCTTCCAATCTAAACTCCCAAACAAAGCCTTAAGAAGTCAAAACTCATGACTCTCCTTGCTTTACTTATCGTTAAGATAGTGACATGATTGATGTCAATTTCAATACGAACAACATATTTATTTTCATGTTTTAATGGAATTGATATTAATTAGGTCATTATCTCAATCATGACTAAAGAGGAAGGCTAAACTATACACCCTCCGGTCACTATTATAAGAAAAATCAACATTTTAGATACATTCATTAAATTATGTTTATGGTCTATAATAAAGACTATATACATCATTAACTGAATGAATTTAAAATGTAAATTTTTGCTTATAATAATGATCGGAAGGTGTACTTAGATATGATGTTTGTCGTTGTTGGAATTGTGATTATTTTTTAAGTAATTAGTCAACAATAGACCATGGTCCGCATTAGAATTTACCTTCTTTAAATGTTTTTGTTTATGAGCTATTTATTTTTATATCAAGATTTTAGAAAAAAGAAAATGCATGAATAATTTAAATAAATTAAGGAAAATATTTTGCTTATAATAATGAATGTAGAAAAGGAAAACAAAAGCCTAGATTATTTTAGCTCTAGAAACATCTTCAAGCCTTTGAGATGCAATGTCAATAATATTGAAGGCTTTACCATATCATATTCTCACCTCCGACAATATGTTCATCACTAATGTGCGTCCTCTTGTCCAATGCTACTAACCACTCTACCACTAGCTCCAACTACACTATAATTTTACAACAGTGGTATCAGAGCTACGTTCGGTCACCAGCTATATATTCTACAACCTGTATTCTACTATCATACAAAAATAGAAAATTCAATCTATGACTCAAAACAAAAAGGAGTACATGTAGCCATAAGGCTCTACTCCATTTGAGTTCAAACCCAAAACTAAGAAGGCAATATCGGAGTTCAGATAGCTTAACAGCCTGGTCATCTTAAGTTCAAGTCCAACTAATGTCGCAAACCTAAGGCGAAGAAGGCTCAAGTTCAGATAGAGCACAAGCCCAGGCAATAAATAAAAATGCATACATGTGACCTCGGATGCTCAACTTGAGTACAAGCTTAGGAAGAAAAATGTAACTACTAAGAGCAAGAATGAGTCCTTGTCAAGAATCTACTATATGAGTGACAAGGAGACTCACAAGCAACTATGAAGCAAGAATGCTCCCTATCAGAAATCTTCAACAATGTCGACAAGGAGATTCACATGCAACTAAGCAGCAAAAGTGGTCCTTGTTAGATGTCTTTAACAAGAACAACGAGAAAAATTACTAGAGCAACTAAGGAGCAAGAATGGTCCATGTCAAAAGTCTTCAACAAGATCGACAAGGATGCCAATAACAAATATTATGGCCAGAGGTGACACACAAATTTTCTATCATGGTGGAGGTAACACCTGTCAAATTGATCAACTATGAAGAGTATCAATGCAGGAGGAGATGATAGCACAAATCTATGTTTGAGAAACAATGTACTACATTTGGAGTTTTCAAAATATGCATCAAGAAGGAATGTTGAAATATGATGCACATTTCTAGATATTTCTAGAATACATTAAAGAAAACTAGAATAACATAAAGTTGCTACATGTTTCTAGATTGTTCTATTAATGTATAGGTTAAGTTAAAGCCTAGAAACATCTATAATAATATTGTGTAGATAAGGCAAACAAAGGCCTAGATTATTCTAGTTCTAGAAACATCTACAAGCACCTATAAATAGACTTATATAGGTGCGATTCTATTCAAGCCTTTGAGATGCAATGTCAATAATATTGAAGGCTTCACCATATCATATTCTCTCCTCCTACAATATGCTCATCACACATGTGTGCCCTCTTGTCCAATGCTACTAACCACTCTACCACTAGCTCTAACTACACTATGATTTTCGAATAATTTATAAGTGTTAGACCAGTAAAGACAAACTAAAAATAGTTTTTACATATTACCACCTATTGATAATCAGAGGTGAAGCCACGACCCACCCTAAAATTAAAAAATTAACAATCATAGGTCTATTTTGCGAGATTTTATACAATTTTGTGTCAATTTTAGGTTTCGGTTGATTCAAAATTATGCAAAGTGGTGTAGTGGTCCACTCGAAAAGTTTAAACAATTCAATTATAGGTCTATTTTGCGAGTTTTTAAACAATTTTTCAATGGTTTTAGTTTTCGGTGGTTTCAAAAGTTGTGAATGATATCGGCTCAAGTTATGATCCAAGCCCAAGAATGGAATTGGCCCAAATGATTATCCAAACCCAATATTGTGATTGGTAAAGACACTTTTGTAGCAAGACACATGTACATGGTGCATGAAAGACAAGTTGCACTTCTCATGTAATACATGGTGGCAAAGTGGATGGTTGCATGCATTGACATGTTGCAAGATGCATGAGATGCAAGTGGCAAGTTGCACTCATCGAGTTTGCATGGAAGACAAGTGACTTGTTGCATGTAAGGAACCAAAGCTTACCTCTCCTATAAATAGCAAGCTCATTTGCACAATTTCATCATCTCATCATCTCATCACATCTAGTAGTAACACAACAACAAGAATTAGAGCTTGTTGAGAGTGAGAGGAAAAATATAGAGAGGAAATATAGTTTCTCATGTGAGGTTTCTCCTAGTGTTAGTATTCTCCTATTTCAAGAGAGAGGGTAATTTGTCTCTCCTTGTATTTAGAGAGAAGTCTTGTAATTTCTTCCACTTAGTGAAAGTTCTTTACTCTTGCCCCGTGGTTTTTTCCCCTTAGCTGTTGAGGGGTTTCCACGTAAAATTTGTGTGTTCAGTTCCTCTTTTCTCATCTCTTATTTTAGCTGTGTTATAATATTTTGTTACTCTGGTACCTAACAGTGGTATCAAAGCCACTGGTTCGTAGTTGTTATTCCGTTGTAATAAACTAAAAGTGTGGTAAAAAAAATCTTAGTATGCTATGTGGTTGCGGTTTAAACTGATCTTCCACATCAGAAAAGAATTCTTATTATTCCGGTCTAGTTAGAAGGAAAAATATTTGGTGTGAAACCATGGCAGCGAAATTTGAGATAGAAAAGTTCAACGGGAGAAATTTTTCCCTGTGGAAATTGAAGATAAGGGCAATTTTAAGAAAAGATAATTGCCTAAACGCAATAGATGGCAGACCTGTAGATATCACTGACGAAAAGTGGAAAGAGATATCACTGATGATAATGTCGTTGCCAATTTGCACCTAGCAATGGCAGACTCGGTATTGTCAAGTATTGCTGAAAAGAAGACAGTAAAGGAGATTTGGGATACTCTAATAAAACTGTACAAGGTCAAATCACTCCATAACAGAATATTCTTAAAGAGAAGGCTCTACACTCTTTGAATGGGTGAATCCACATCTGTAACGGATCACATCAACACCCTGAATACGCTATTTTCTCAACTCACGGCTTCTGATTTCAGAATAGCGGAAAATGAGCGTCCTGAACTTCTACTTCAGAGTTTACCAGATTCGTATGATCAACTCATCATCAACATTACAAATAATAACATAGATGATACTCTTCACTTTGATGATGTCGTCGGTGCAATCCTTGAAGAAGAATCCAGGCGCAAGAATAAGGAAGAAAGGTCAGAGAGTTCAAAGCAAGCAGATGCTTTGACGATGACAAGAGGCAGATCAACGAAACTTGGCCCCAATGGGAGTCAAAATCATGGTAGGTCAAAATCTCAAAGAAAAAAGAATATCAAATGCTACGGTTGTGGCATGAAAGGGCACGTAAAAAAGGAATGTTGGAATAACAAGAAGAATGGAGAGAAGAATTTTGCAACTTCAACATCTCAAGGATGTGTTGCAAGTACCTCAAATGACGGGGAAATCCTGTATAGCGAAGCAACAACCAGTTCTAAAGGCGGAAGACGACTCAACGATGTCTGGATAATGGATTCAGGTGCAACATGGCACATGACTCCATACCGAGATTGGTTTTACTCTTATGAGCCTATCTCACAAGGATCAGTGTACATCGGAAATGACCATGCCTTAAAAATTGTTGGAATAGGTACTATGAGATTAAATATGCATGATGGTACTGTTTGAAAAATACAAGGAGTGCATCATGTAAAGGGGTTGAAGAAGAATTTATTGTCTGTTGGACAATTGGATGATCTTGGGTGTAAGATCCACACTGAAAGTGGAATCTTGAAAGTAGTGAAAGGCAATCTTATGGTGATGAAAGCATAAAAGATCACAAGTAATCTATACATGTTTCTGGGAGATACATTGCAAGAGGCGGATGCATCAGTTGCAGCAGCAAGCCAAGAAGAAACAACAATGATGTGGCATCAAAGACTAGGTCATATGTTAGAACGTGGCTTGAAAGTCCTTGCGGAACGCAATCTCCTTCACGGGCTTAAGACAGTAAAGTTACCATTCTATGAGCACTGTGTGATAAGCAAGCTGCATAGATTGAAGTTTGCTAGAGTAACTACTCGAAGCAAACACATACTAGACTTGATACATTCTGATGTGTGGGAGTCACCAGAATTATCTCTAGGAGGAGCAAGATATTTTGTGTCATTCATTGATGACTATTCCAGAAGATTATAGGTGTACCCAATCAAGAAGAAGTCAGATGTGTTTCCAGTATTCAAGGTATTCAAAACACAAATAGAGCTTGAAACTGGGAAGAAGATTAAGTGTTTGAGGACAGACAATGGAGGAGAATATGTAGATGACGAGTTTCTAGCATTTTGTAAACAAGAGGGTATTGTAAGGCAATTCACTGTTGCATATACACCTCAGCAGAATGGTGTGGTAGAGCGGATGAATAGAACTCTCCTAGAAAGAACAAGAGCTATGCTGAAAACAACGGGAATGGCCAAGTCGTTATGGGCAGAAGTAGTGAAAACCGCCTGTTATGTAATAAATCGATCACCATCAACGACGATTGATTTGAAGACACCGATGGAGATGTGGAAAGGAAAGCCAGTAGATTATTCTTCTCTACATGTGTTTGGTTGTCATGTGTACGTGATGTACAACTCCCAAGAAAGAACGAAGTTGGACCCAAAGTCCAGGAAATGTATACAAGATCAAACGTGATGGCAATGATCAAGTGGAACGGTATCGTGCAAGACTGGTGGTAAAAGGATATGCTCAGAAATAAGGTATTGACTTCAATGAGATATTTTCTCCGGTTGTCAGACTTACTACTATCAGAGTAGTGTTGGCGATGTGTGCTGCATTGGATTTACATCTTGAACAGCTGGATGTAAAGACTTCTTTTCTTCATGGAGAACTTGAAGAAGAAATTTATATGCTCCAACCAGAAAGATTTAAGGAACAAGGAAAAGAAAACTTGGTTTGCAAGTTGACCAAATCTCTGTACGGTCTAAAGCAGGCGCCCAGATGTTGGTACAAGAGATTTGATTTTTTCATAATTAGCCTCGATTACAACAGACTTAGTTCAGACCATTGTACGTACTACAAAAGGTTTGATGGTAATGATTTTATCATTTTGTTGTTGTATGTGGATGACATTTTGGTAGTAGGCCCCAACAAAGATTGAGTTCAGGAATTGAAGGCACAATTGGCTAGGGAGTTCGATACGAAAGACTTGGGACCAGCAAACAAGATTTTAGGGATGCAAATTCATCGAGACAGAAAAGACAAGAAGATTTTGCTTTCTCAAAAGAATTATCTAAGGAAAGTCTTGTGTCGCTTCAACATGCAAGACTGTAAGCCAATCTCTACCCCACTTCCTGTGAATTTTAAATTATCCTCAGGTATGAGTCCTAGCAATGAAACAGAGAGGATGGAAATGTCTCGAGTACCATATGCATCGGCGGTGGGAAGCCTTATGTATGCCATGATATGTACAAGACCAGACATTGCACAAGCAGTGGGAGTGGTTAGTCGGTTTATGGAGGATCCTGGTAAAGAGTGTTGGAATGTTGTTAAGAGAATCATGAGGTACATTAAAGGAACCTCAGGTGTTGCGGTATGTTTCGGAGGATCAGAGTTAACTATCAGGGGTTATGTGGATTCAAATTTTGCAGGTGGTCATGATAAAAGAAAATCTACTACTAGTTATGTGTTCACACTTGCAGGAGGAGCAGTAAGTTGGTTATCCAAGTTAGAAACAGTTGTAGCTCTGTCAACGACAGAAGCTGAGTACATGGCAGCTACCCAAGCATGCAACGAAGCTATTTGGATGCAAAGGTTAATGGAGGAACTCGGACACAAGCAGAAGAAAATCACTGTGTATTGTGATAGTCAGAGTGCCTTGCACATTGCTAGGAATCCATCTTTTCATTCAAGGACAAAGCACATTGGCGTTCAATATCATTTTGTTCGAGAAGTATTGGAGGAGGGAAGTGTCGATATGCATAAGATCGACACCAATGATAACCTAGCAGATGTGATGACAAAGCCAATCAATACTGGCAAGTTTATATGGTGCGATCCTCCTATGGCCTATTGGAAACGTAGCAACATGAATGAGCAAGGTAGAGAGATTTTGCAATCTCACAAAAGTAGCTTTAAGTGGGAGATTGTGAATGATATGGGCTCAAGTTATGATCCAAGCCCAAGAATGGAATTGGTCCAAATGATGATCCAGGCCCAATATTGTGATTGGTAAAGCCACTTTTGTAGCAAGACACATGTACATGGTGCATGAAAGACAAGTTGCACTTCTCATGTAATGCATGGTGGCAAAGTGGATGGTTGCATGCATTGACATGTTGCAAGATGCATGAGATGCAAGTGACAAGTTGCACTCTTGGAGTTTGCATGGAAGACAAGTGGCTTGTTGCATGTAAGGAACCAAAACTTACCTCTCCTATAAATAGCAAGCTCATTTGCACAATTTCATCATCCCACAATCTCATCACATCAAGTAGTAACACAACAACACGAATTAGAGCTTGTTGAGAATGAGAGGAAAAATATAGAGAGGAAATATAGTTTCTCCTGTGAGGTTTCTCCTAGTGTTAGTATTCTCCTATTTCAAGAGAGAGGGTAATTTGTCTCTCCTTGTATTTAGAGAGAAGTCTTGTAATTTCTTCCACTTAGTGAAAGTTCTTTACTCTTGCCCCGTAGAATTTATCTCTCCTTGTATTTAGAGAGAAGTCTTGTATTCTCCTTGTATGTTGAGGGGTTTCCACGTAAAATTTATTTGTTCAGTTCCTCTTTTCTCATCTCTTATTTTAGCTGCATTATAATATTTTGTTACTTTGGTACCTAACAAAAGTGGCATACGTGAATTTTGTGATACTTATACTTGACACGTTGGCGGAGGCTTATTGTCCTGTCAACTGAAAGTTCTCCCAGTTAACCGTTGTACTGTACAAAAAAAGTTTCATAATTTATACTAGTCGTAAAATATGTAATTATTTAAGTATCGATCCTAGTTTATTAGTCAAACTCCGTCATTTCAACTTCATGCTTAATGTTTATTGCAATTTTTATTTGTGTTTATATATTATAATTTATTTTATTGGTCCATCCAAACTTTTTTTTCCGGCTCCGCCACTGTTGATAATTGCACCTGTTTTGTTGTTTCAAGCTCAGTTTTGGAGTTAATTACACAAGTATGACTGTGTTTGACAGATTATGCAACTTGTAACTGTTGAGGTTGAGGCCTGTATATATACAAAACAAGAAGATGTTATCATTTTCAATTTCAATTAAACAATCCTTCTCGTCTTTCCGGTGTGACAATTTCCTTTTAAAATTCACTTGATTAATGTCTCCTGCATATGAGTACTTGTCAGTACTGAACTTTTGCTTCTGTTCTTTTTTTAATTGTCGATTTTTAGGAAATAATTATTCATATTTCAATGCTGCTTACAATTTTGAATGTTACATTACATTAACTACTTTTCTGTCTATTATACAATCACCTTATTTGTTCAAGTGTCTTTCTAACTCAAACCAAGTGGTAAATATGATTGGAATGAAAAAGAGGTGAGAATAGCACTAGAAATATCTCCACAACTATCTCTTGATATCGAGTGCATGATGTCATTGTATAATTTTGAGAAGCTCAGTTCAATGATATTTCATTTGTGTGATATAATGTCCAGAATATATTTTATCTTCTTTCGAACATTCATTTATTAACTTACTTTTTGGTTATGAACAGTGGCAGAGCCAGGATTATTAACGGGAGGTCTATTGGATATTCCTTACACCCCAAGAACAGTTCCTGGAGTTATTTCATATCTTGATGTTTGTTGAAAGCTTTGTCACAAAGACCATGGGTTTGATGATTGAGTGCTTACAGGCCTTAGTTCTGGAACTTGGATACAATTCTCTCTCTCGGTAACCACTTTTAACTGTCAAACTGACATTTAGGTTCCTGGTTTTGGTAGCTATAACGGTTTTGAGCTCAATAGCTTGAGCTAGAGGCGATCCTATATAATGAATTCTAAAGTGTGTTAAATGCATCAAGGAAATTCAGTTTCATCACTACAAAACACACAGACAAACAGATACACAGATATCAAGCTTTGTAAATTCACACCATTGTAAACACTGTGTCATAATGGAGTTTTTGCTCGAATTCTGACCTCTAGACGTGGAGGCTTTGTTCTAAATTGGGTTACCAATTTGTGTGTCTTTAATTGCTTTCTTAATATTTATTAACCTTGCATTTTGATCAAAAGTGGGTTAGGATTCTTGGTAGCTTGCAAGTCAAGATCGTATTCAATCCAATTGTTATCCTTAATCAATATTCAATTTATCATCCACAACCATGTCAATGGTAGATATGATGGGAATTCAGGTGTTAGCTCATCTGGTTCGCAAGAGCGGAGAATCATTGTGGCGAACTTGTTGCGGTTGCAGGCTAAAAGAGAGATATAGAAACTGCTAAATGAGAATTCAATTTTGTTGCAATTAAAAGATGGCTTTTCTTACGACACCGAGGTGATCTATGTGGGATCCCTAAATTTGAAATGGATGCCATTGAGAATGAAGAAGTTGCTTAGAAATTATTGGAGGAGTAATATTGTGTGCCTACTTTTCTACCTCAAGATCTCCGGAAAAGGTATTATCCTGGCTTTTGCAAGCGGCAGCTTTGGCCTCTTTTCCATTACATGCTTCCTATGTGCCCTGATCATGGTGACCGGTTTGACCGATTGCTTTGGCAGGCTTATGTTTCTTGCAGATAAGGTTATGAAAATAATCAATCCTGACGATAATTTTGTTAGGGTTCATGACTATCACTTGATGATTTCGCCAATATTCCTTCAGAAGTGATTTAATCGAGTCAAACTTGGTTTTTTTCTTCACAGTCCTTTCTTGCATTTTATTATGCTCGTGACTTCCTTTATTGCTTCATAGAATGCTAGGTCTTGACTATGAATCGAAGCGGCCAGCGGGGACATATAGGACTTTAATATTTTGGCTGCATTATATTCATCAAAATTTAGCATGTAGGCATTCATATAGGAAGGCTTGAATCTGTATTAAATGTTCATTTTACATCTGCTAAATTGAAAGAGATTCAGGAAGAGTTTAAGGGTAGGTAGGTGACATGGACATTTTTAAGGGCATTAGTCTTAAGCTTCTGCCTATTGAGTAGCTACTGCAACATAATCCATATTTGCAAGACAAAGTTGTCCTAGTTCAGACTGTAAATCCTGCTAGGGACTCAGGGATGCTTTGGGAGCAAAAGAGAAAACGTAGTTTTTTTTTTAAGAAGCAAAATTAGTCCATCGAAATTAAAATAGAAAACGTAGTTAATTACTCAAAGGATTAATGTTACTTATGGTTCAAAACAATATAGGCCGATTAGTCTATTCCTCATTTCGAGAAGAGTACCTACGATGTTGGGGCAGAATGTTGCATTGTCAATGTTTTGAAGGATGGAATGGTAGTTCCATACAGATATGGTTCTGTAGACAAGGAATTGCACAGTGAATAAAGCTTCGTCTATAAAAAATCTATTATCCTTGTACGAGCATGGTCGTTGTTCTAGTGTTTGTAGGTCGTTCCATCTCTAAGTGCATCAATCAGGGTCAATCCATGGAAGATAGATGTTGTAGCTGATGCTTGATTTTCAGCTATTACTATGTGTGATTCAATGAAGCAATTGATGAACAAAAAACACTGTCGATATGATAGTTCTCATGATGTGTCGTATTGTCGCGCAACATTACTTAGGATTTGGAGAGAGCATGCAAAGATCATTACACCAAAAGGTGCTGAATGTGTTTAGGCCTTGGGTTTAGAGTTGGTTCTCTTTCTCCTGATTTTTGGAAATTGTCTGTTGGTCACATAGTTTCAGAACAAGAGCCATTGTTGTGCTAAATACTTTGTCTAATGATGACAAAAATATTGTGTTCATTGTGAATGGGAGAGGAAGGAAAAAAACCAATTAAAATAAGTGATTGGTTTTCTTCATGTAAAATGATGGGACTTGCAGCTGAACATGGATATTTTTAAGGTGTGTATTTTATGTTTTAAAATGAATTGACACCATATATTTTATATCCCCTCCTCCCAAACGATTATGGATTGTCTACATTCAGCAATCTCACACATTCACGTAGTCAGCAACATCTTCTTGATGGGCCTATTGATGTTATGAGGTTGTTTTACGGGTTTGTTACTTGATCTAATCCAAAGCCCACACATCAATTCCAAGTTTCTTTTGAGAGGGGACATTTTGAATTGAAAGTTTGAGATAGGGCCGGGCAATAATATGTAGCACCGACACTTCAAAATTTGAATTTAAAGTGTCTTCGACAAATGTGACGTGTTTGATACCGACAAAGGTGGTTATGTTCAATCACTTTTATTTTTTTAGATTATCACCGATATATGGTATCTATGCCTAACACATTATGGATTTGATTATTTGGACCGAACCAGTTTCCATGACTTCTAGAACTTTTTTTTGGTTTCATAATGTGGTTCTTGAAAGAGTTATGAAACGATAACTCATTTCACGTACATTGTAACATCAATTCAATTCTTGTATTTCTGACGCCACCTAGAGCTATAGTTATGTTTAGAATTGTAGACACTATTTGCATTTAACAGGGGGTTTACATTATTTTTGTTGGGTCACCTATAGTATGGCCTAATTATTTTGGATCCAGCATTTGATCACTATGTTTCACTATAGTAAAAAAATAAATATTACTACGCATTATTGTTGTAATATTGGTAATAATTTGTAGTAAGGTTCTTATATGTTACGTTAAATTACTTTTTATCCTTGTATGAATTTCGAGTTGTCACAGGGAATCCACATTGAAGAGTGAAATACACAATGTTAAAACAACGTGGATTCTTTTTTAAACTAAATTGTTGCCTTCACAAAAACTACAGAAAATGTATTTTTAGTCCTTGATCAAGACTCAAGAACAAATTGTGTTATCGAGCAATGGATTCAAACTGAGTCGCTTGGTTTCAAAGTTTAAGGTCAATGCCCACCCAATGAGCATGCACACGAGAATGTGGTTAGAGATACTAGATTTTGTAATGAGAATGTGGTCTCGAGTGTATCTTTGTCCTTGAAGATATTTTTGTATTCTTTGAGTAGTTGGTGTTTGCTCGTAGTTGTCTTAGGTTTGATCCTGAAGATGATGCTCGTTTGTAGCTTCTCTTTGTGTATCCTTTTGGTTAGCATTTAATAAAACTCTTTAATTATCGGGAAAAAATTTATTTTGTAAATTTGATATATGTGTGTCTGATAGTTTGAAAAAGTGGTAAGGAAGATTCAAAGAAAAAGGGCTTTCAACATAAAATAGACCATCAAGGTTTGCGAAAGAGGTGCAGAGAGAAAAGGGTTGCAGCAAAAAAGGGCTCAGTCCCAACATATGTGTGGCTCAGGGCCAAAATATAATGCATGCATTCCATGTGCCTTGGTTTGGATTTCTAATATTAATGGTAATTTTCTCTTTGCCTTTTCAACAAAAAAAATTATAATAAGACAGTATTTTGAAATACTCTTTTAATTTGGAATGAAATGAAGCAATTTTTATCGTAAAAAGAATTATGAAAAAACAAGAATTGATTTAGAATTAGGTAATCCCCATCACTCCTTCACAATGTTGACAAATAAACCTTTAGTAAAAAATTCAACATTGATAATGCTTGTTCACAACTCAAAGTTGTAGTTGTTATTTCCTCCGTCTCTAAACTATAAAACTATTTGTAAAAAAAAGTGGTTGTCCTAAAAAAAAAGTGGTTGTCTCCAACTATAGTTGTTATTTAGATGTATTCATTACTCTTCTTCCAACTATACCCCTTAGTTTTTTTTTAAAAAAAAAAGGAAAATGTTAACTAGTGTCTCGGGCACTAGTTAAGGAAACTAAATATAGTATAAAGACTTTGGAACTCATGTAGTCAAAGTTAAAAAAGTGTAAAGAATTATGTTTTCAATGCAAATATTTTCTTTTTTGTTTTCTTTCGGGGCACTGGTTAACAAGACCCAAAAAAAAAACTATACCTTTTAATAATACTACCAAATTGTCTTGAAATATGAAAAGGCGGCATTGAATGCATTCTTAGTAATACTATCAATTAGGGCTAGCAATGAACCGAGCCAACTCGACAATAGTTCGGAACTCGATTTGACAATTAACTCATTGAACTTGGTTCATGAACCAAATGAACTGAAAATTAAGTTCGTTAAATAAATGAGTTGAACTTGAGCTGTATATAGTTCGACTTGGTTGGTTCATGAACCGACTCGATAATATATATAAATATATATTTAATTTATTACAAGCTTCCTCTAGTACTAAAATTATATGTATACTAATTATAAGAAAAGAGATCCTTAAAAAAAATAAAAAACGAGAGAGAGAAAAAAAAAAAGCCAATGATAAACTAATGCAAGCTTAGGCTTTTAACTACACATATATACAGTATATTTTGTCCCGCATCGGTAAGTTTACACACACTAGTGAGGACGGGTAGTTATAAATAAAAGCACATTAGTATGGACAACACAACAGTAGTAGTATAAGGTGCGCATGCTCTTTTCCTTGGTGGTCTCCACCCATGGCCAACAGTCTAATATTATTTGGTTTTTTTTAGATAAAGATATACTTTTTTTTGACTAAAAAAAAATAAAAAATTGAATTATGTTTACTCGAGCAAACGAGTTAAACCTAACGAGCTGAACTCGAGTTAAAAAAATGGTTCGTATCGAACTCAAGTCGAGTTTCAAGCAGAGTCGATTCTCATCGAGGTGAGCTCAGGTGATTTCAAAAGCAATGCATAATAATGGTTACTTTTTTCGACATTACTCAAATATTTTTTCTTAATACCTGTGATTTTGTGTTAAGAGACAGAGAAAGTATTTTACAAACTTTGTTTGGCACAAACCCAAAGAACGATGTGACGCATAAATAAAAATATATCAGTTAACATTGTCATCTTGTAATCATTCTGTTGAGGGGACATGTGAGCACTATTGAATATTGAAGCATTTATATATGAATGGATCATAGAAAACAAATTTATATTCAAGTTTTCTTATTTTATTAATAAAACGGTTGCTTTTGTAGACTAGTTTCATTTATATCACTAATGATTAAATTATTATTTTTTCGCTTATATAGATGTCGGGAAGGAACGAGCGAAAGTTATAACTATTCTAAACCTTGCATTTAGTGTCAGAGTTTGAATGAGACACTGTATGAAAATTTATGTTTGCTCGGAGAGCGATTCCAGCAGTTTATGGAGTCTTTTTCACAAAGTCATTCACATCTACCTCCACGTTCAGATCTGCATCATCCTTTCATTGTGTCCACCTACTTGATATTTAATATATAATTTTGAGTTGATCGTTACTTTTAGTTTCAAGTACGATGCAATAATATTATAGTAGTTATAATTTCAATGTATTTTGGTGTGAAAATAGTATAATACTTGTGAACGCAATAAAAAAAAAAGGTTTTTGCAATAAAAAAATTAGTGTGATTTCTACATATTTTTCATTTTCTTAAATGTTTTTTTTTTATACTTGTTGTTCATCTTGTTTAATATTACAAATGTATTTTAAGGAAGAATTGGGAAATTTCTTATACTTAATTTCATTCAGCAGAAAAAATAATATATAAATTGCTATTAGCGATAGGATCCAATGTTTCGCAACATCAATTTCCAACAAATCAACGACGAAATGTAATACATGTAACATAAATTTTCAAAAATCAACGACATATATGTTCCCTAAAAAAATCTGGAAAGGAAATTGTGCTTTGATTGATTGTTTGGTATTTTGTCATGTTTAGTGACGGTTTTGTTTAACTTGTGACAGATAAAAAAAACCGTCATAAATTATGGGAAAACAAAATCATGACTAATGAGTTATGCCTATTATTGTTACGGATTTTGAGAGCGTCATAAAATCATTTGCGACGGAATTTTCCAGTTTTTGTGACAGAATCTTATCGTCGCTTAATACGAATTTTTTAGTAGTGTGTGTATATACGGGGCACTAAAAAATTTTATCATAGATTTTTTAAAATTATAATAGTATATGATGATAGTTTAAGAGTAGACATTTTTTTAGCCTCGTTTTCTGAAAAAATGTATTTTATTTCACACATCTATGCAAAAAAAAACGAAAAAATAAGAAAATAAAAGAATTGACGGAGGCAAATTAGAGGTTGTATAAATAATAAATGTTTTTTTTTTTTGAAAGAGTATAAATAATAAATGTTGTTCATGTTTCTTGTTAAATTTCAAAGTGGCAATTGTCGTGGTTTATAGTTTTTCATAAAATAATTTTACCTTACAAAATTTTATGCGATTATTTAAAAAAATCTGTTAGTTGAAAATTAATAAATATGTCATATATAAATGTAATAGGGGTTAAAATTTGCAAACACTTTTTTTATTATAGACGAAGTGACAAACATCACATGAAACTCACACAGATAGGAGATCTCGGGATCGAACCTGAGACACCACAAATATCCGGAATAACAATTTGGACATTTTCCAATTGAGCTAGGACATTTAAATGAAAATATTATATTTCTTATACATACCTATGTCAAAAAACCATATTTAATACATGAAGAATGAGGAAATATGCATTCTTTGTAATATATACATTTATGATTTATGCAGGTAGTTGGTGTTGTTTTTATTATTGAAATGCATGATTTCAAGAGTCATGTTTAATTCATGAGAAATAGAGAAAATCAATTGTGTGTAGTTTCTCTAATATTCAAATTTGATTTTCTAATTTAAAATCAATGACATATTATTGTGCTTTTATCTTTTCTTTAATTAATAAAGTATAATTCATCAAGGTTTGATAGATTCCTAAAATGTTTTATCTTTTATAATTGATTCAAGCTTTATAATCAATTCAAGCAAGTTGTAATGGATATTGACCGGTTTATCACGAGGATTTAAGTTATTTACTTTATAATCACTAATGTGTTTGCCTTTCACTTATTTTGATAAAAATAATAAAAGATAAATAAATAAATATAGTGTGAGGAACATATGGTACGTTAGATTAGTTCATGATTATAAAAAACAAACCACTAGTTGGTAATATCAATTGGTGTATTCTGATGCCACTTAGAGTCATAGTTATGTTTAGAATTGTATACATAGATAGCTATTTGCATTTAACAGGGTCACCAATAATTTGCATGATTACATTATTTTTGTTGGGTCACCTATAGTATGACCTAACTTATTATGTTGGATCCAGCATTGATCACTATGTTTCACCATAGTAAAAAAAACATATTAACATTTTACAATGGATTTATTGTTGTAATATTGGTAATGATTTATCGAAAGGTTTTTATGTTACATTAAATTACTTTTTATCCTTTTTTGAATATGATATATTAGTGGTTTGCTTTTTACAATGAATGGTATATTTGTGTTTGTTAGTTGAAAAAGGTGAAATGTGCATGATCCTCCTTGCTGTTTGGACCACACGCTATGGATGGTTACAAGGGGTGGAAGTTAATCGAAAAATATGAGAATGCATAGGTTGGATTGGATGGGTTTAATACTTTAGTGATAAAACTTTTAGTTGGTTGGCTACTTTTGGAGAAGAATTTGATGTATTCAATACAACTTGGTAACAATGCTATTACTACTACTAAACAATCAAAATATCAGCATTATTTCTAAGTCTTAGAAGCCACCATTGGTTTCCAATAGTTTGTTTGGATTTGTAATTGATAAAGGTCCACAACACAATTCATGACTCAACTTATTTCCAATGTGAACCAATTTCTTATCCCCTCATTTAATACCCAATTTCTTGGTGATAGATCCATGTGGGAAAATACTTTCAATTATGAATTTACATCACACTAAAATCATAAATATAGAGTGATGTCGGTCACCTTTCTTGCATCAATATTGTCTACTCCCCTACAACTCTTGCATCATACATATATAGTATTTTATATATATCATCTAAATAATTTAGCATAATTAATTATTAATACAAAATAACTTAATTTTCTTTTCCTGGATATTTATCAATTTATAGCATTTCACTAATTTATAATTAAAGAAAAAAAAGTTGGAAATCACAAATTGAAAATCAATGTGACTTCCCATATTGAGATTTGAATGTGCGTTTGAGGAGTGACTAATTCGTCAAAATTTTTTTGAGGAGTGGCTAATTTGGATTTTTGAAAAATCAATAAAAAATTCAAAAATATGAAGATCATGTTTTCTAGAATCAAATGAATGCCAATTTTCTTTATTCGGTAAAAAGAAAAAATGAATGCCAAATTTTAATACTTATAGAGCTGTTGAATTTATTTGGAATACACCATTGTGTTGTGTTTGTGGCTGCTTACAGTGAGGAAATAAATACTCTTGTTTGGAATGCACATTGGGTTTGGGTCACTACAGCTAACATGCAAAAAACATAAGTATAAGTTATTTTGTTCTTTTTTGTCTTCTAGCTAGTTGAGTAACACATCACTCTATTTTCTCGGAAATGCATCAGGAAAAGAGCAAGAAAATAATATGTTTTGTTGTTTCCTTCAACAACAAAAGAAAAATAGAAAATTATATTGCATTGTCACTGTTTATTTTATTCTATTGTTGTGATTATTTATTTATATACATACTACGGTGCATATGGCATATAATGTTCAATTTAATGTTGAAAAATGTATGCACCACTAGGAGGGAAATAGTCTCATATCTTCACGTGGCATGGAATAATTGCCAGCTTGCTCTGATGAATACATATACAGTAGGAGCCGATTTTATTGGTATAGATTGGTCTTGAAAATAATCATCACATGAGTCATGGATTGTGACTAATATGACCTTTTGAAGTGCAATTCGTTGCACACATCAACCGCTGATTATGCCTACACAAAAAAGGAGAGAAAATTTTGATAGTAAAATCTACTTTACTAGTAATAATTAAGCACTATGGTTCAACAAATTAATCACAACACTAGTCTTTCATTACCCTAGGGTAGAGATCCCACTGCTAGTTTGTAGGAAGAAAAAAAAAGGGGGTCATTTTCGCACATCATGGTGCTGCATGTTAGTATATATGGACCGCAAAGCCGCTCAATTATGAAGGCAATAATGTAAGTAAAAAAAGTACAACTGAAGAAAAGGTTTAAATAAAAATGAGTTATTATATTGAAACATACGGTTGTTTGATTGCGAGAATTATTAAGAGATTTGTGATTGAATACATTTATGTCAAATTAAGTAATAATCAATTCTAAAATAGTAAACTTTAAATTTTTGTTTCAAGTTGGAATCATTTTTTTTTTGAAGTTGGAATCATACATGTTCAAAAGCAATCAAACTAATCAAAATCAAAAGTGTGAAATTACTGAAATGTTTTTAATGTCCAATATTTGTCCACAAAAAGGTGTTCAAATAACATTTATATACCTACATACAATGTTTGATTCTGGTTTTATAGGTGTCAAAATTAATTTTAGAAATGTATAATTAATTTTGATATGTTTGAATATATGGAATTAATTTTGCCTTAAAAACGGACTTTAACTTGAAGCTACTTATAGCTATTGACTCCAAATATAATTTTTATACTCAAATTGTTATTTATTTTTTTAAAATTCGGTATCCGATTCAAGGACCGACTAGTTCGAAGGGATCAATCCCATCGTCCATTTGCGGGGCTCCGTTCTAATCCAGAGTAAAGCTTTGTATGAACTCGCCCATCAAAATTGACATCAGAGAAATTGAACCTGAAACGTTGAGATGAGCACATTCCAAGATCCCAAGCCAACCACTAGGCCAACCCCAAATTAAATGGGTTTATATTTAATTAATTTTTATAAATATATATCCAAACAATAAAATGCATGTTTACAATAAAAAAAAAGTTTAGAATTAAATGCATGTTTGCATTTGACCGCATAAGCAAACACATGATGATAGTCATTAGTATTATATACAACTTATTGATTATTTTACACTCTAAAAATGCCCGTAATAGCTAATTGTATGTTTGGTCTGCTATTAAAAAAAATATAAAAGCAATTTTGGCTCCGTTAAAAAAAATAGTTGATAATTAATAATTTAATTTATAGTAGACAAGTTTATATAGTGAATAGTTTATAAGCTAGTTTATAACTTTCATTAGATAAGATGGTTGATTGAATTTGTAGCGTTTAAGAAAATTAGAGGTTGAATTAGTTAATAAATATGAAATGACATAAAAAATATATGTTTAATTTAATATTTACTTTTTTCAACTAAGATAACAAGGGTATAAAAAAAATGATAAGTTATAAGCTAATAAAAATAAGTTGCAAATTTATGAGAAGATACCAAACTTTTTTTTTTTTGCATATGAGTTTATAAACTATAAAGTCTAAATCTAGCAATTAAAATCAATTTCAATCAACAACCCAAACAATCAAAATCAATTTTAAATGTTCATATTCACTTTTTTATGTGAATCAGATATCCTATACGTACAACTGTAAAGATTAATCGCTTAAATCAAGTAGAACTATGATAGATGTTTTAGTAACTGTTCCAAAAATAAATTCAAATATGTATGAATATTCTTCTTAACTTCTATGTAATCAACAATTTTTTTGGGAATCTATATTTCCAACTGTTAAATAATATTAAAATATTTTCATATAATGTAACTAATTGTATTAAAAAAATTAAAATAAGTTCAAATTATTTTATCAATATAGGATAAAAAAAATATTTAAGGGGAGAATAGGATAAAATTATTACCCATTTATATAAACTCGTTTAATTATTTAACCAAAAGCAATTGGATAAAATGATAAAGACTTTCTTCCAACTCAGAGGTTCTAGATTTAAATCCAACTCCTTAAATGCATTAGTGTTAAATCTCTTAAAAAAAGTTTTATTATACACCACAATCTTATCCAACTCAAAACATTAATATATTTTTTTTAAGCAATTATATCCATTTAAAAAGGAGAATGTTAACTAGTGCCCAAAGATATTGGTTAAACATCCAAAACAACCAAATTTTTATGAAAAAATTGTGTTATTATTACTTAATCAAATGTAACATATTGTATTGTCAGGACAAAATTTTTATTTATAAATTTTTTTAAAAAAATTAACGACTACAATTACGCGCTAAGATATCTTATTAAAAAAAAAAAAAAAACTTATGTAATTAGTTACGCAACAAAATAAAGTAAACAAGTAGCATACATACATTTCCTTAAAAAAAAGGTAGTATACATACATAAGCACATCCAATCAAATACATAGGAAATCTATTTAAAGATACTAATGGCGGTTAAAGATTCTCTCTCATACTAACCTGGCCCACAACTCCCTCTTGCATTTTCTCTTCCCTTTTTCTTCTCTCTTTTCACTTTTCCACCTTTCTCCTTCACACACACTACCACACACCACACTCCTTTCAGCTCCATTTCGAATGCTTAGGATCAAATGGGTAAGCTTCATTTTGTATTGACTTTTGTTCTTCTACTTCTACTTCCAAATGTCTCAGCTGCACCACCATTATCCTCATCAATTTCACCTGCAAGTAAGTCATTCACTGATTCACATACCCAATTTTTCATTTATCAATATTTTGCTTTTTTTATACTTAAATTTTGTTGCTTTTTTCAGAGATTGTTAATGGGTTTCTCTCAAATGCTGTACCTGCTTTCACCAAATGGGTGTTCTCTCTTAAACCAACCACCAAAAAAGGTATAGATCTATCTCAAATTCTCAATCTTCAAAGCACTGACACAGACACTGGACACGAGATTGATACTAATACACAAAAGTGATTGTATGTATAGTTAGAAGTATCTGGTGTCTGAGATGTCTTGTCAGACACCAGATACAATATAGTTTTAATATGAAGTGTTGGTGCTACATAGATCACAAATGACACATACACCAGAGACTACATTGACACGTAGACACGATTTTTAATTTAAGAAAATGAAAGCAGTCACGTGTATTAGTGTCTTGTCAGACACCAAATACAACTTTAATCTGAAGTGTTGATGCTACATAGATCACAATGATATTTTCACGTTTTTTTTTTAATGTTTTTCTATTAGTTTTTGTTTTGTTTTGGTTGTGATGTGGAATCGGAATGTTGAATAACAGCGATTGCTGGGAAGTCAATGATGAAGTTTGAGAGTGGATACAATGTGGAAACTGTGTTTGATGGAAGCAAGCTTGGAATTGAGCCTTATGCAGTTGAGGTGTTGTCTAATGGGGAGCTTCTGATTCTGGATTCCGAGAATAGTAACATTTATAAGATTTCATCTTCACTTTCTTTGTGTAAGTGTGCTAATGTGGTAACTTGACCTTATGATCTCACTCATCCTACTAGCGACATTTTTTTCAGTAATAATAATTGTTGTTGTTATGAAATCAGAATAATCTTCTGGTGATTATAAGTTTGGTTTTGTTGTAGTTGTAGAGAATTGTTATTTGTTTTGTTATTCAGTCTCTTTTGACCTGATTTGAAATATTATTAACTAGCTTGTTGACTTGTTGATCCATTCATTGTGTAGCATAAAGCAATGTGTGGAAATGGAATTGACTTGCTTTGACTTTTGAAATTATCGGCTATATTCAATTTTGTTTGTAATTGGTTTTTTGCGTTGTAGACTTACAACAAGAAACCATGAATGACAATGGTCATTTCTTGTTCCCTATTCTCCCCTTTGGATTGTAGAATCAGAAACAATCAATTGAAGCAATATGACATCAAAGAGTTTGGTTATATCATTATCACTAGTTTCAGTGTGATGCGTACAATGCATGATATTTTGTCACTCTAGTTGTAGCTTATGAGATTTTATTACTTAACTGTTATGCATGCACTTGGAACTCCTTGCATCTATGGCATCTTAATGTGATTTCTCTGCCTCACTTGAAACCATTGGTATGTGTGCACTTTCTTCACTTCAAAAATAACATGTACATTGCAAATGTGCAGATAGCAGGCCAAAACTTGTGGCAGGATCTGCTGAAGGATATTCTGGACATGTTGATGGGAAATTAAGAGAGGCTAGGATGAACCACCCAAAGGGGATTACTGTTGATGACCGAGGAAATATCTATGTTGCAGATATTATGAATATGGCAATTAGGAAAATTAGCGATTCAGGTTAGCATTTTGTTATACTTTGATTAATCTTTGGTTCTCTACTCCTCTATAGACGTTTTTGTTCATTTGTGTATATATGTATAGGATTCCTAAACTAGAACACAACTGTCTTGTAGAAATTCTAGGCAACTTATAAATCCTGTAAATGTTACTTTAGGCCAAACTTACATTCAAGGGTTTTATTTGGATTGACTTATTTTTATTTGAGTTTATCTATTGACATAAGCATTTTGAAGATTGTTTTGGCTAACTTATTGAAGCAATGTACAACATGTCCATAAGCTGTTTTCAGCTTATTTCCATAAGCTTTCCAGGATAACTTATGAAAACAACTTATAGCTCATGAAAACAGTTTGATTATATTCTATCTTTTGTTATAGAAATAACTTCATATATAAGCACTTATGCTATAAGCGCATATTACATAGTTTATCAAAACATTGTTCTACTTTGAACAGCAGAGTTGGAGTTGGAACTTTTTATTGAATTAAGATATCTGTTTCCTCTTTTATGGAAAAGGAATTAAGATGTCTGTTTTCAGGGGTTACAACAATTGCTGGAGGAAAATTAAGCCGTGGAGGGGGCCATGTCGATGGACCAAGTGAAGAGGCTAAATTTTCTAATGACTTTGATGTGGTTTATGTTGGAAGTAGTTGTTCCCTACTTGTTATTGACAGGGGGAATCAAGCCATCAGGGAGATTCAGCTGCGCTTTGATGACTGTGCTTATCAATACGAAAGTGGATTTCCACTCGGTAAATAAAATAAATCTATTCAGACTTCAGAGTCTATCTCTAGAGTTTTTATTAGTTACATACTAAAAGTATATACCTTCAATCTGCAGGAATTGCAATGCTTCTCGGAGCTGGCTTCTTTGGTTATATGCTGGCATTGCTGCAGCGTCGTCTAAGTACAATTGTTGCATCTCAGGATGTGACTCATGTGAGTGCTTACCTAGTTCTCTGCTTTCTGGTGCATTATATTAAATAAGATAAATATAGTCTATATAGCACTGACACCTCAGATCAATGGCGTGTCCAGTGTCCGATACGACACCGACACATTTGGTTACATTCAATTACTTTCTCTTTTTAAAAACTATACCAGTGTGTTTGTGTCTGTGTCCAGTGTTTGTGCCCGTGCCGGTGCTTCATAGAATAGTCATAAATAAATCGGATAGACAGTTGGCTATCCAAAAACAAAATATGATTGATAGAACTTCAATAAGTTTATATGCAGTATTTATCCAGATTTCTTGAGAAAAAAGGAATGTTACTTCTTACTTCTCATTGTAGCTGCATGACATGGAAAACTATAAAATCTCAAAACATGCCATAGTAATGATAATCGTATAATGTAAACATATCCTTTGTTCTCTAAAGCTAGCATAATTCAATGTTCATAAAATCGATATCAGAGTACATGAGAAAACTTCAACTAATAATTCATCTCATGCTTTTGTAGGCTGAGAGCTCAGGAATGTCTGACTTTTCACCGAGTCCATACCAAAAGCCGTTGAAATCTGTCAGACCGCCTTTGATTCCATCAGAAGATGAATCTTATAAGCAAGAAGAAGGTCTCTTTGCATCCATTGGGAAGCTTCTTACCAATGCTGGGGCCTCAGTAGTGGAAATAATGGGTTTCAGGAAAAAACCACAAAGCTATGAATTTCAAAGCCAACCTTTATTCCATCAACCTGAAAGGCAGGTAAATGCTTGGCCTGTACAAGAAAGTTTTGTAATTCCAAATGAAGACGAGCCTCCTTCTATTGACCCAAGAACTCCAACCCCTAAGAAAACATATCCTTTCATGATTAAAGACACTGAAAAAATGCAACAATTGTGGCAAGGGCGAGCGCTCTATAATGGATGGGAAGGAGATCTTGAGCATCAGCAGCAGCAACAACAAAAACATGTGTACAATGGATGGGAAGGAGATCTTCATCAGCAGCCGCAGCAACAACAACAGCAACCACAACAAAAACATCTGTATAACGGATGGGACGGAGATCTTCAGCAGCAGCCGCAACAACGACAACAACAACAGCAACCACAACAAAAACATCTGTATAACGGATGGGACGGAGATCTTCAGCAGCAGCAAAAACATCATTATCGTAATCAGTATCATTCATCAGTCGCTCATACTTACTATGAGCAAAGTCACGAGGAAACCAATGAGATAGTATTTGGTGCAGTGCAGGAACAGGATGAGAAGGAGTCTGTAGTTATCAAGCCTTTGGATTATGGTGATTCTCTCTATGATCATCATAATATGCGGTCTCGAATCAGTTATATCCACAAGTACTGAGTATATACAATCAAAAACGTTTGCAGTAATGAATCTCCAATAGGGGAAGTTGAAATCAAGTACAGAAATTATAATGATTTCTTTTAAATAGTAGGATTTTATTTTAGTGAGAAGCTGATGATCAGAAAATTATTTCTTTCTTCGGTTTTGCGAAATTTTCAGTCGCTCTGGTGTGTAAACAAATTGAACATTGAGCATAATTTAAAGGCAAGATCAAGAAATTTTGGTACGCTATTCCTTTTTATGGTCATGCTTAAATATTTAGTACTAGTATATTATATACCATGAAAAATCTAACATGCTCCTTACAAAAAATCTTTCTCCTTGTTGAAGTATGATACAGAACGTTAAATTCAGTCAATGGTAAACGCAATCCTCGAGTTTGACATTCGATGTTACCGTTTAAATTTACTACAAGTTTTTTATCAATGTATTACGTATTTGTTATGTTGGTACTTAGTACCATTCAAACATGATGGTTGTTATAACTTTTCTTTTTGGACCATGCATTATAGTATTTTTCACTTTCACAAAATTGACTTCTAAATTGTGATGAAAGAATTTTCTTTCGTTTTTGTAACTATTACTGTTTACGTTATATCATTGTTTAAGTGGACCTATCACTAGTTTTATTTACCTTTTTGCATCTATTCTAAATACAATTAAAAATTTCCCTGAAAAACAATTTAGTTAATTTCGACAAAATTGGTTGTTGAAAATTTTAGTTTATTAACGTAATTAAAAGCAGACTTTTTTTTTTATATGGGTCTCATGCGTATACAAGGATTCTCATGCCAAAGGTCATTGCACATGACATGGGTATGGGTATTTTTTTCATTATTCATGCATAAAACAATTTATTTAATTGAAATGTGAATAAGCTATTTATTTTTATTTTTTACATATGAATCAGCTACTCGTGATAGAAAATAATGAACTTCCCCTAAAAAATAATGAACTTCCACATGATGACAAATGAGTACAAATATATGATCAAACAGTGAACTATGATAATAGTTAACTGAACGTGGGAAATGATCACGGTTTTGACCTGAGTAAATCAACTCGCCCAACCCTAAATCTACATAGCTGAAATAAATACATTATTTTATTTTATATTTTTTAGGCGATATACATACATTATTATATAGTAGTAACAATTTACATGATTAATTCCTTCCTTTAAAAAAAAAAAATTACATGATTAATTCCTTAAAAAAACTACAAGATTAATAATCTTTTAACAAGTTTTAACATTGGCATCTCCCCTTAAAAAAAAAAACATTGTCATCTCTTTGCGTCAAAAATAAAACATTGTCATTTTTTGGCGGAAATACTCTTGAATTATTTCAAAAATAAAGTTAGTTCAATTTGATTGAATAGTCTTTTATATTAGCAAAAGATACAAAAAGTCATTTTAACAAATTGAAATAGACCATGTTTCTATATCTATTTTGTTCACAAAAGAAATTGATGTGTTAACTAGTGAAAGCCACGTGCATCCGTACAAGTCGCGTAACATTGTGTTAATTAAGAAAACAATTATATTGTAAATATTGTAAAATATTGAAAGATATTAAATAAAATTATCAAACAATTATATTGTAAATATTGTAAAATATTGAAAGATATTAAATAAAATTATCAACATTAATGTTGTGTTTTTATTAAATATTTATTTTATAAACAACAATCCATTATATTATGTTCTTATATCTTCTTAGACAAATTTTCATGTCCCTGTATAAAAAAGTCGATATGATAAAAAAAAAATTAAAAATCGTAAGTATTTTCAAAATACCAAAATTAACATAGTGTTTCTCAATACAATACAATGAAAGGTCTGAGAAATACGATTGGCACGGCACATTCTGTTTGTATGTCAAGAAAGCGCTGATTGTTGGGAAATGACGGGTCTGTCACAAGTGATTCAGGATTGTTTTGGGCATTTCGGTACAGTAGGAAGCGTTGCAGCTCTGTTACACGTTTCGCGATTGCTCTCTACACATTCTGAACTGATAGCCATTCCGCAAGCATCATCTGAGCTGAACGAGAATCAGAAGTGAAAAATGCGTGGAATCAGAAGGCGTCATCAGCGCATCAAATTCTCGTTGCAGCTCAGATGATGCTTGCGGAAAGGTTATCAGTTCAGAATGTGTAGCAAAGCAATTGCGAAACAATGAGCAGAAACTATAGGGCGTCTGGTAATGCAGTGTAGGTGACTTGTAATGTTGATGCCAATTTTTTGACATGGTATATCAAACTGGTTAGGTGCATGTATCCGCGACGAAGGAGTAATATTTGTGAAGGCGATGACAGGGTGGTTCAGTCCTGAGTTACAAATGCATGAAGGTGAAGGTGTTGCTATGTTGAAGTCTATGAAATGGGTGCAACAGATGGGTATTTCTAGCGACTAGCATGACTTTTCTTAGTGATTCCCAAGTTCTTGTTGCTACAATATATGGCAGAAATGAAGGCCAATCTGAGTTTAATCTTATTGTGAACAGTATTAGATGTCTTTTAAATTTGCATAGTAACTTTGAGGTAAAGTTTATTCGGAGGCAAGCTAATATGGTTGCTCACAGCTTCACTCGAGTGGCCAATTCTTTCGCTCGAGCGGCGAATATGTTCCTCTTTGTATTAGCCCCCTAATGATTAATGAAATGAGTTAAGTTTGTTTCCTTAAAAAAAAGTTGCGAACGTTAAACACTTAGGTTCAATGATACGAAAGAGAGAAGACATGGGCAAACACCAACCTTAGTTCAGTGATATGAAAGAGCACTTTTATGAAAATAATGAAATTGGTCTAAAGTGGTTGGTTTCGACCATTATGAGATGGTAATGGAACATAAGGCACCACATAACTTCTAATATCTTGATCTTGTCGCAACATCTAATATACATTTCTTGGAGATCATCAAGTTTAATGATTTCAGTTAAGAGCAGCTTGAGTTTGGTGTGCTCAATATCTTCAGAGAAGCAAGGTTTGCGAAAAGTTTAAATGTATCACACGACATGAAAAAGTTGAATATTCCATGTTGAAGTGGTTTGCAAAATGGAACAAAAAATGATTAATGATCGTAACAAAACCATAATAATTGAAGGTGTACAATATAGTAAATAGAGAGGATAACATGCATAGAGCGGATGAGAAATCCAAAACTAACCTGAAACAATATAGTTTTCTAAATTTTTTTACTAAAGTAAGTTGTGTTAAACTAATCCAAAACTAACCTCTCAAAATAAGTGAGATCTATTTAAAGGGTCGACATTTTCTAAGAGATGTTTGTCTGTAATAGATGGTTAAGGATGAACTCCCAACTAAATAAAAGTTAAGCAATCTAAATATTTACTACTTGTGCTATATTTGGTTGTTTTATGATATTTTGGAGCTCTTGTTATTGTGCTAAACTGTTTGCATTGGACAAAGAAAGGTCGTTTTACCATCACAATCATGGAGATGCTGCCATTTAAAGTTTTAACTGCTGAAAAGACTAAATAATCTCTTGTCAATTGGAAAATCAAAGAATGGTTCATGGTAATGAATTCTGCGACTAGACACTATGTATTGATTCTTGCTTTAAAATATTTTCTGTTAATAGATGTCATGGGTTTTGTTAATCCTTGGAATTAGACTATGCTTCCTTGGTTGTTCTGCCACAGTATTTTCAGTTTTGTCTTGATTTCGTCCTCCTGCGGAAAGAATTGGATGTTGCCCTAACTTTCAGTATTTTCTGTTAAAAGAATTGGTTGTTCCTTGCAAATCAAGAGGTGTATATGATATTGATGTGATTAACTTATGAACTATAAGCAGTGTTTCTTTATCTTTCTATGTCACTGCCCTAACTTTCCAGCATTTGGATATTAGAAACGTTAACAGATTGTGCACATATAAGCTTTGGATAGAACACATGCATCATTCCAGCTGTTCCATTGTTTCACATTAACCTTATACGCATCGTGTCTCAACTTCAATTCACAAATGAAACAGAAAAGGTATAAATAAAGAAAAATTCAATTCACTATTCAAAAGGTTTCTCAACTTGATCACTTGGCAGAATAGACTGGGCACCATCGTGAGCTTTAATTCCCCAATCTTCTGAAAAATTCTCTGATTTCTTTTGCTAAGGACTTTCATGCATTTCTCACAGAGAAGCTCCATCAAATCTTATACCAGTGATGGACCCAGAGGAATATTTCCTAATGAAGAAATTAGGAAAGTCAAATAGGGTCCTGTATCATCTGGCTGCCGCAGATTTTACAATTCGCTTTGTGTCAGCTACAGAAGCTTGGGGAGAAACAGTCTTTCCTTGCTGCAAATTCCATGTTCACTTTCCATGGCTGCTCTTCCTTTCTAGTAGAGTGTGTTATCACATGAGTTATAGCTGGCATATGAATTGTTGTTCCAGTGGATTTTCTGACCCTTGTCAAAGACGGAATGAATTGTTGTAACAGGTTCACAATATTCCAAGATTTCTCATGATCTTTTCCTTGCACAAAATGAATTTGTGGTTTCACTTGCAAATCAAGAGATGGTTGAAGGAATGAAGGCCAGTAGAAGTGCTTGCAGAGGCGTACCTATTGTCATGAGAAGATTATCAGCAATCGATGAGGATGCAGATCACAGGAGTTTCAGTCAATTAGCACATAAACTGTGCAGTTATTCATTAAGCATAAACACGCAGACTTATATGTTGTTTCTATAAAATTTGGGTGTTTTTTAAAATTATTTTTCTAAAGTACTTACATGATAATTTTGAATTTGAATTTCTCAAATCCATTTTTTACAAATCAGTTCCAAAAAAATTATCTCAGAAAGTTATTAGTGCAAATTTGTTTTTCAACTCCATATAAACATCATAAATGAGAATGTTCCAAGTCTTCGGAAAATTATTTAACTCATCAAATTTTATTTGTTTTCCACATTAGAGATAAAATCATATGAAAACTTATGGGGATGCATAAACATGCCAACAAGATGATCAAGTACCATGATGGAAAATATAAAGCAGAACATCACAAAATAACCATTATAGAGTTTTGATGATGGGAACAAAATTTGTACTCACATGGTTAAGTTGGTGCTCAAAGGGATGTCTTAACCCCAGCAGAAGTACAGAGGACTCGTTATTGGCATTCACCCTTCAACAAACTATACATTCAAGTGCACATCAAACTGCGTGTCAACAAGGACAATTTGTTTGTAGTATTCAGCCGAAGAATTTGTTTGTAGTATTCAGCCGAAGAATTTAAAATGCCGAATTTTTAAAACAAACAGTGCTATGATATGACTAATGACTGAAGAAATAAAAAAAGCAGAAAGCACTTTACCTTCCTTTAGATCTGAACAAATAAACTATATAGGCAACCCAGAATCAATAAAACACTTGACCAAATCTTCAATGGAATACTAGGATAGAGGAAGAAAAGGAACATTGTTAAGATGAGCCATAAATATAAAAGTGTCAAAATGTATTAAGAAAGGGCTAGAGATCCAAAACATACCATGAAGATTTTGAATGTGAGATATTTTTCGCCAATCCTCACCTGTTTCCCTTTTACACCGTTTCTCCAACTCAGGACAACCACAAATACTCAAACTCTTAAGAGCAGAAAGGCTTTGAATACTAGCCGGAAGACAAATCAACTTCGGACAATCCCGAATTCCTAGTTTTTGAAGCGAACAAAGGTTTCCTAAAGAATCAGGTAAGGATGTTAAGTTTGGAAGACACAACAATGATAACGATTGAAGGGAAGTCGCGTGTTGTAAGTCCTCGCCCAAACCTTCTATTTTTGAGCAGCTCCAAATCGTCAATTCCTTAAGAGAAGGTAGTTTCCCCAAATCATCAATTTCTAATTCTGAGCATCCCAAAATCGTCAACTCCTTAAGAGAAGGTAGTTTCCCCAATTGTGGGAGGTGTAAACAGGTTTTGCAATTTTTGAGATACAACGACCGTAGATGTATTAAAGAAGGACTAGACATCCATTCTGGGAAATGGAAACCTGTATATCCTTCCACCCACAATTCTTGAAGTTGTTGGGTACAAGGTTGAAGCACTTCAAGTATCTGCTCCACATTTTCCTGCAACTGGGACTCTTCATCCCATGACAACCGCAAATTGTTCACGTGCTTACTCAACATGTTGGCTTCTTTAGCATCTTCTACATTTTTCACTCTCTCAAGGTGTTTGATGTGAAACTCATTTACTTTGAAATTTAATTGTCCTAATTCTGCCAAAAGGTTTCCCTTGCCAACTACATACATGCTCAAAGTCCTAAGGGAAGTCAACTTCCCTATATTGGGAGGTAAACTTGATAATCTGAAGCAGCCAAACAAATACAGATGTTGTAGAGATTTCAAGCGTATCAAATTATTAGGCAATTTTCGGAGGTTTCTACAATAGTGTAATTTCAAAATTTGTAAATTCCACAACTTACATAGAGATGCCGGAAGAGTTTCAAATTCACCGACAGAAAGATCCAAGTACCTTAAAAACTTCAAATGACTGAATGAAGATGGAATTCTTGTAACACATGTCAACTTAAGTACCCGTAAATAATGAAATTTTAATACATTGAGGTGATACTCGTGACAATATAAGCTAGTGTAGGTCCTCAATAATTTGACGTTATACATCAAGATTGAATCTACTTTAGTTGTAGTCCGATTTCCAAATGAGAGATGGCGGATTTTTTCAAATGTACTAGGCATGTCATCATTTTTTGTAATGCAACACACCTCATCTGAAATTGATTGAGCAAGATCGTGAACAAGATCGTGCATCTTGAAACTTGTAATTTTGCCAAATACATCTGTTTCAATATCTTGAAAAAATGATCTACAATATAATTCATTCCACACATCATTGCCGATATCTTCTTCGTCCAATATTTTATTGGACGAAATAAAGCCATTAGCCATCCAAAGCTCAATTAGAAACTGCTTCCTTATTATTGCATCTTTGGGAAATAGTGCACAGAAGGCAAAACATTGTCTCAGTTTAAGCGGCAAATTCAAGTAACTTAATCTCAACGCAGACATGACATAGTCTTCACCTTGTAAACTCCATAGTTTGCTTTCCTTCACATAGTGCCACTCTTTTTCCTCTGTTTTAAAGCGCAAGAGACTTCCTAGTGCTATTGCAGCAAGAGGCACTCCCCCACACTTCTTTAATATCTCCTTTCCTATGACCACAAGCTTTGTCCGTTCCTCATTTGATCCAAAAGCTCTATGTTTAAACAATTCCCAACAATCCTTGTCGGATAGCTTCGATATATCATGTGAAGGTATTGTTCCCATGATTTCTGCTACCTTCGCAAGACGAGTAGTGACCAAAATTGAAGCTCCCTTTCCTCCACAAGCCAATACAGATCTCAATCTCTGCCAATTCTCTTGTTTATCGTCCCAGACGTCATCCAATACAAGCAAAAATCTGTTTCCTTGTAGTAGATCTTGAAGTCTTCTTTGTAGTGGCTCTAGATCCAAATCTTCACATGATTTCTTAGTTTCCGCTTCGATGATTGCTTTAGTTATTCGCTTCAAACTAAAATCTTCTGAAACACACACCCACATTCTGGACTCAAAGTGTTGGACCACCCTTTCATGATTGAAGATAAGTTGGGCAAGTGTTGTTTTCCCAAGTCCGCCTAGACCCACAATTGGACAGACACTCAAATCCTCAAGACCAGATGCTTCGCCAACCAAAAAATCTACAATTTTATCCTTATCTTCATCTCTTCCATAGACTTGAGGTTGAGAAATGATTGAGGTGGTTTGGCGCCAGTCAAGGACTCCTCTTCTCTTCTCTCTAACTATCTCAGTCAAATGAAACTTGGTCTTTTCTTCAGCTATTTCATCCAACCTCTCTCGTATGCTCTTCATTTTCTTAGCAATTTTGTAACGAAAAGCTACTTGTTTTGGATGAAGAGAGGATAGGCAAGAGCTTTGTAGCTTACCATGTAGTCCACCCATGGACCCTCTGTACTCCAACTCCCGTGCATTGGTGACACACTCGTCCAAGATATCATCGAGGACGTAAGCAGCATCTTTAAGCTTAAGCAACCAAACCTTGACAGCTTTGTCAGTGAATTGTTTCTCCTCAGCATCTTCAAGTGTTGCTTTGATTGTAGTAATCAAACTTGAAAGACTTTTGAAGTCTTTTTCGAAACCAAGAAATAGGCCTATCTTTTCCTGAATGAGTGAGGTCAAATTGTCAAGGGCAAGTTCAAGCACAGCTTCAGCCATATTCTAAGTTGTAAGTCGATCACAAAATGAAAGTATAGGTTTGTTTGTTTGTTTGTATGTTGAGAAATGAAGTGTAGTAGTATCAAGGATTAACAATAAGGACTGATATATACGGTAGTAAAATGTTTTGCCTTGACTTATGAAGTCAACAAGGACAGGTGAGAAAATAAAACACTGCAATAACAGGTTGAATTATTTAAAGCTCTGAATTGTAAATTGAATATGATAGGTGAGGTTGGACTGTATTGTATGATGCATGAGTTATTATTACAAAAATATTAGTGAGAAAGTAAAAAAATTCACTGCAGTAGGTGATAACCATTAACCAGTTGAATGGTTCAGTAAGAGTTATTATTATATTTACATTTTAGTAAAGGTTCTTTTCAATCGGGACACCCTTATTAACAAAGTTCCCCTATTTTTCAAACTGTACGATACACACTCATTTACTGATTTTTTTTTCATGACCCTGATTCTCTTTTTGTCCTTCAGTGGGAATATCACAAGAATCGAGCCAGACAGACACCCTTCAGTCCAACAACAAGCGCTCAACCAACTGAACTACTTATCTTTGTGATATAATTCCATCGAATTAATATAAATAGTAACATTGTGCTATAAACATTTTGTTATTGTTTTTTTAAAAATTTGCGCATTAAGTAGCATTAATTAAATTAAATTAAAAACATTTCAACAATATAATTTTAACAGGAGTGAAACTAATATCATTCATTCTTTCAGAAAAAAAAAAAAAACTAATATCATTCAAGACCATTTATTTTTTTTGAAAGAAGGATACTTATTGTATTTCATTACCAATAACTTGTTCAATACAACGAGATTAGTATAGATAACAGGACTAGCTAATAACGCGGCAACCCCTGTTAAGTGGTGAGCTGCCTCATTGGCTTGTCTCTGAGTAAACTCGACCTTTGAGCTGGTAAACTTAGTGTTGAAGAGATGGCGGCATGCAGCGAGAACCTGGCCAAACTCTGTGATATCAACACGGCGACCATTAAACGCGTCAGTGGTAATCTTTGGAGTCCAAAGCAAAATCAACACTATCAAAACTCATATGTCGCCCAGCCATTCCAGCGCATAAAAAAGACCCAAGGCTTCCCCCATCGAAATAGGACACACAGGGGTTACCGGGATCCCTTTAGCAAGCACAGAGACACCTTCGTCATCACAGATGCAAATACCTATCCCTGCTCTATTGGTTGTGCACACATAAGCTCTGGATTAAACACATGCATCATTCCTGTTGTTCATATTATTATTACTATGTATAATGTTACATTGTTTCACATTAATCTTATATGCATCTTGGGGAGAAACAGTCTGTCATCACATGAGTTATAGCTGGCATGTGAATTGTTGTTCCAGTGGATTTTCTGACCCTCGACAAAGGCAGAATTAATTGATGTAACAGATTCTGAATGAACCCTTAGCATTGGACTCATTATTCCTTGGTTTATCTATCACGGTATTCCAAAATTTCTCATGATTTGAATTTGCAGTTTCACTCGCAAATCAATAGATGGTTGAAGGAATGACAGCCGCTAGAAGTTCTTGCAGGGATGTACCTTCTCCTCTCTAACAACCAACATAACATAAATATCAGTTAGCATAGTCTAAATTAAATATTATACAATAGATCTAAACTAGGACTATATAAACACTATGGGTAGAAAGACGGAAGGAGAGTGTCTCAGGCAATCAAAGGAAATAGGAGATTATACATTTGGCCACCTAAACGTTAGAATCTGTACTTATTGTAACGAGGAGATTATCAGCAATCGATGAGGATACAAAGAAGGATGCATTAAGCATAAACACATAAAATTTTGGTGTTTTTTATAATTATTTGTCTAAAGTATTTACATGATAAGTTGGAATTTGAATTTCTCAAATCCATGTTTTACAAATCAGTCAAAAAAAAAATTCTCAGATTTTAAGTTATCAATGCAAATTTGTTTTTCAACTCCATATAAACATCATAAATGAGAATGTCCTAAGTCTTAATCATACTACATACAGAAAGTTTCAGGTCAAATATAACATTCAAAAAGTTTTATCAACATAGTACAGTGGCATTATTAATAGATAAATAGATAGCAGAAGGTCCTAAATCCCATGGTCAAATCATAATCCATTAGATCTGAAACAAGAATAATGCTATGAGTAATGACTTAAAAAATAGAAAGCAACAAGCACTTTACCTTCCTTTAGATCTGAACAAATAAACTACATACGCAAGGGAAATGAAACTCAAATCTTTATCCTTCTAATACCTAAAACAGGAACCTGTGAAAAAAAAAGTACAACACAAGAATGAAACTTAATGACAACCCTGAATCAATAAAAGCCTTAACAAAATTCTTAATACAATACAGTGAAAGAGTTAAGAAGAGGCATAATTATAGGCGTACAATATAATAAATCAAAGGATCAAAATGTATTAAGAGGTGGCAAGAGATCCAAAACATACCTACAAGAGTTTGAATCTGAGATATTTTTGGCCAATCCTCACCTGTTTCCCTTTTACACCGTCTCTCCAACTCAGGACAACCATAAATAATCAAAATTTTCAGAGCATTAAAGCTTTGAATGCTTCCCGGAAGACAAATCAACTTTGGACAATTACAAATGTTTAGATGTTGAAGCGAACTAAGGTTTCCTGAAGAGTCTGGTAATGATGTCAGGTTTGGAAGATTGCTTAACAATAACACTTGAAGCGAACAAAGGTTTCCTAAAGAGCTTGATAAGGAAGTCAGGTTTAGAAGATCCTCCAATATTAACGATTTAAGAGCAGTCACATCTTGTAAAGCCTCACCCAAACTTTCTATTTCTGAGCAACTGGTAATCCACAATTTCTTAAGAGAAGTGAGTTTTCTTAGCATCCCATCTGGAAAACATTTTAGCTCTTTAAAATTGTCAAATCCGAGGGATTCAAGACTATCAAGTTTATGAATTGAACTTAGTAAACCATGGTTGCATTTCCCACTTATTGTCATTTCATTGAGAGATGGAAGGCAAGGCAAGCCAAACAAATTAGGACATTCCGTTATTTGTAGTTTAGAAAGGTGCTGGAACATATTTTCACTATCCTCCCTTGATAACCTTGTCAGATTTGGTAGCTTGTCCAATTTTAGAATTTCTAGAGAAGGTACTTTCCCGTATTGTGTGAGGTGTAAACAGCTTTTGCAATTTATGAGACATAACTCTTGTAAATGTATTAAAGAAGGACTAGCATCCACTCTGGGAAATAGGAACTTGTATATCCTTCCACCCACAATTCTTGAAGTTGTTGGGTATAAGGTTGAAGCCCTTCAAGAATCTTCTCCACATTTTCCTGCAATTCGGACTCTTCATCCCACGACAACAACAAAGCCTTCACGTGCTTATCCAACGTGTTGGCTTCTTTAGCATCTTCTACACTTTGCACTCTCTCAAGGTGCTTGATGTGAAGAAAATCTACTTTCAAATTTAAATGTCCTAATTCTGCCAAAAGGTTTCCCTTGCCAGCTACATACATGCTCAAGGTCCTCAGTGAAGTCATCTTCCCATATTGGGAGGTAAATTTGATAGGCTCTCACAGAAATTCAAGGATGGATGTTGTAGAGCTTTCAATCGTATCAAATTATTAGGCAATTTTTGGAGGTTAAAACAAAAGTCTAATTTCAAAGTTTGTAAATTCCACAACTTGCATATGGATTCTGGAAGAGTTTCAAAAGAACCATAAGAAAGATCCAAGTACTTTAAACTCTTCAAATGACCAATTGAAGATGGCACTTTTTTTGAATAAGAATGCACCTTAAGTACCCGTAAAGAATGAAATTTGGATACATTGAGTGGAAGATACCGTGATCTAACATCTAATGATCTTATGTAGGTCCTCAAAGAATCTACACTAGATGAAATCCCACTATCATTTTATTTTTGAAAAACAGTTCCATTATCAATTGAGAGATGGCGGATTCTTTCTAACGTACTAGGCAGTTCATCGTTTATTGTAATGCAACACACCTCTTCTGAAATTGATTGAGCAAGATCGTGAACAAGATCGTGCATCTTAAAACTTGTAATTTTTCCAAATACATCTGTCTCAATGTCTTGGAAAAATGATCTCCAATATAATTCATTCCACACATCATCACCGATATCTTCCTCGTCCAAAATTTTATTGGATGAAATAAAGCCATTAGCAATCCAAAGCTCAATTAGAAACTGCTTGCTTATTATTTCAGCTTTGGGAAATAGCGCACAAAAGGCAAAACATTGTCTCAGTTTAACTGGCAAATTCAAGTAACTTAATCTCAACGCAGGCATGACAGTATCTTCATCTCCTAAACTCCATAGTTTGCTTTCCTTGACATAGCGCCACACTTGTTCCTCTCTTTTAAGGCGCAAGAAGCTTCCTAGTGCTATTGCTGCAAGACGTACTCCCCCACACTTCTTTACTAACTCCTTTCCTATCACCACCAGCTCTTCTCGTTCTACCTCATTTGATCCAAAAGCTCTTTCTTTAAACAATTCCCAGCAATCTTTGTCGGATAGTTTCGATATATCATGTGAAGGTACTGTTCCCATGATTTCTGGTACCTTCGCAAGACGAGTAGTGACCAAAATTGAAGCACCCTTTCCTCCACAGGCCAATACGGATCTTAACTTCTGCCAATTTTTATTGTCCCACATGGATGAAGACGTTGATTATGAACTATCACTAGTTTAGTTAGATAGGTTATGACACGTTTTGGTCCGTCGGTGTTCATCCTATTATTTGTGGTATTACACCGAAGTATTTTTTGGTGGCCGGTTATGTATTTTTGATATTTGTGGCCAATATGTAACTAATATTATTTAGATATTATATAAATATATGAAAACATTTTTTTTGGCCGGTTATGTCACGCCAATTATTGCTCGCATTGGTTGGTCTATAATTATTCAACTATTTGTTTTATCTTTTTTTTCTCATATTTGTTTTTCATTATATTTTGTGAAGTGAAACATGTCTGAAGATGCACAAGATCCAGTTGAACTTCATGTACATTATGCAGCCGTGAAAAAGTGGGTTGCGTTCTTTGTAAACCCCACCGACAAGTTGGACGATTTGAAGGCAAAACTTGATGGATATTTATCCATATTGATGCAAATCAAAGAACATGTTATGTAATAGTAAATAAGGCAGGCGTGGACTTGGGGTAGGATAAGGAAGAGGACTTAGCGTGATGATTGAAAATAACACTTTACATCTTTATGTCTGATCCGTTCAAGTGTAATATTTATTAACGTGTAATAGTGTAGTTTGTTCGAATTTGTATTCGTATTGCTGAATTTTAATGAATTTGTGTTTATGTAATTGAACGATGAATTTGTGTAATTTTGACCGTTTATGTGAGATTATGTAATTTTCGAAATTTATGTACAAATTGGTGTAATTTGGATCGTTTACGTGTCATTAAGTGTGATTAAGTGATTACGCGTCATTAATGACGAATTTGTGAAATTTTGTTCGTTTGGATCTTTATGTGTTATTATGTGATTGTGTGATAAACGATGAATTTGTGTAATTTAGATCGATTATATCGTATTATCTGATAATGTTATTAAACTGCGTAATTCAGTTCAATTATGAATGTGTTAAGGTTACGGGTCATTAATGACTTGGTTACAATTATTGCAGTGCAGTAAATGTTGTCTGCTATATCAGTAGTGGCATGAGTTAACTCACGCAGACTTAAAATCCACGTGAGTTAACTCACGTTGAATTTTATGAGATTTTGCACTAGCGTGAGTTAACTCACGCAAATTAAACATTTACGTGATTTAACATACACAGGGGTATTTTAATCTTTTAGTTGGGAGCAAGCATTTTCTGTTCGGTAAAGAGCAGAATTCTAATTGTACTGCAATTTGAACTCCTTGTGTCTATGGCATCATATTGTGATTTCTCTGTTGTTGTGAAATCAGTATAACCTTTTGGAGGTTATAAGAGAATTGTTATGTTATTCAGCTTCTTTTGGCTTGATTTGAAATATCAATAACTAGCTTGTTGACTTTATGATCCATTCATTTTGTAGCATGAAGTAATGTGTCAGAATGGAATTGAATTACTTTAACTTTTGAAATTATGAAATACATTAAATTTTGTTTATGGTTGTTGTAACTATTATACATGTTCTCTGAATTTTTTCTTTCTAAACTAATAAAATAAACATGGAAGACAAGTGGTGTCTTCCAAAACACTATGAGTATTTTAATGTGGAAAGACTGAGTGCAAGTATACATCATCCAATTTATAATATAAAAATATATCGATCCCACAAGGATTGTGGAGCTATAGCTTCGTATAGTTTTTCAGGAGAAAACTTGTTTGCAAGAAAATAAAATAAATCATTTGTTACAATAGTAAATATAAAAGGTTAAGTTTGGGAAAACGATTAAAAAGATTTAGAAATTCTCAAGATGGAAAGTTTGATTTAAACTAGATTCAGTTATGACAAAACATCACTGCGATTTACAGAGTCATAGCTTGGTATAGCTTATGTGTCTCTCAGAGCTATAGTCGTTTATTAGCCTCTTAAGCTACTGAGATTCACAAAGATATATCTCTCTTCGACTTCCTGGCAACCAATTAGTCTTAGGGAGTGTTACCTCATCCATCGTGTTAAGGTCGTAAGGACACACCTTTCGGGGTACGATTACACAGAACTTAACATGCAGCAGTTGCTAGGTTAGGTGCTTACCCTTTCCTCATGAAGAGTATTCAGGACATTAAACTCTGTTGGAACAAAATGTGTTTAACATTACCCTTTAAGTTTTGATCATAACAAGGTATTAAAAATTGTCAATTGGATACGCTAATATTTGTTCAAGTGTACAGGACCATAGACAAAATTTTGCGTCTTTAAAAGCATAGGTACTGAAGAACAAATGAGAGCAATGAAATCTACAAAATGGAAGTTTGTGTTGCAAGGAAGCATCTGAAGAAAAGAGGTTCTGAAGACAAAAGGTTTTGAAGATCATCAGAAGCTGACGTCATTAGAAGCACCTCCTCAGAAGTTGTTCACCAGAAGCTGACGTCATCAGAGGTTCTGAAGATCATCAAGAGCTGAAGATCATCAGAAGTTGGAAGACTGGAAGCTTCAGATTTGTCAAATGTTGTTATTATCACACCTATCATTGCAAAAGAATAAAAGCCTAAAGCAACGGCTAATTCAGATGAATTTGAAAGCATTGGATGCGTATTCTTTGAAGAACGTTGAAAAAGGACAATAGTACAATTGTACAACCACTATCTCCACTACTCTGATTTGTGTCTGCATTGTACAAGAACAACAGTTATGACTATGCTGGTATTCCTCTATACATGGAATGGATTTGAAATTGTTCCCTCATAGGACAATAACCAAATCAGGCAACAGATCATTGGTGATTTGATCAAGCTTCAAACGACACTATTTTTGATGTGCTGGCAATCAACAACGTCTCTCTCACTCCACTATACAAAGGAATGAAGACCTGAAGATTTCGAAGAGACTCATAGCAATTTTACAAGTGGCAAAACTCTGCTGAAATTGTTCCACATCAAAGTTCACTTAGAATTTCTTAACAACTTTCATATCTTAGAAATTCTAGAGTCGTAAGAGTCTGTATCTGATTTTTATTGTGAACACCACTGATTGTATATCAAGTGTTAAACCTCAAACAAATTTCTTTGTAATTCTGTTTGAATAGAAGTCTCTTGCAGTTGTGCTTGAGCATAGGAAGTCTCTAGATTTTGTTCTTGAGCATAGGAAAATCTCTTGCAGTTGTGCTTGAGTAGTTTGAAGTCTCTTGCTAGTTTTAGCAGTGAGCAGTTGTAATCAGATATTTGACTTTAGGACTACTCATTCCATCTCTCTCTCTCTCTCTCTCTCTCTCTCTCTCTCTCTCTCTCTCTCTCTCTCTCTACTTATCCGCTGCATTTAGATTCTGAACCTCACGCCACAATTCAAC
>Ga0315914_1000743_pt1 | contig 44118 bp, 21 predicted proteins | sample MpolenodulesMG_FD_203920 | JGI IMG/M metagenome (GOLD analysis project Ga0315914, IMG submission 203920) | Medicago polymorpha root nodule microbial communities from Los Angeles, California, United States - elongated nodules | ecosystem: Host-associated > Plants > Roots > Nodule | place: USA... | reverse complement strand
ACAATTGTTATTTCCTAATTGTCAAAAGTATGATGACTATATACCAAATAATATATATTCAATAAAAATAAAGAGAAAAACTACCTAATAATAAAAATAATACTCACTTATTATAAATAATGATGATGATAACAACAACAACAACAACAACAACAACAACAACAATAACAACAACAAGAACAACAACACAATATCAATAAAAAGAAAATGATTAATCAATTTAAGCAAGTAATATCAGTGAAACAATTGTGGAAAGAAAAAGTAACAACAATCATAAAATAAAACAAATTGGACGAAAGAAAAAAAAAGAGAAATTGGAATAAAAAAACATGGTATAGAAAGAATCGGACTAAAAAATAACGACAAATCAGACCAAAAACAAGCAACAAATCATAAAATAAAAAAATCAGTAAAATAAACAAGAAATCGAAAGAAAGAAAAACATGGCATACAAAATGACAAGAAATCATTCCAAATTAGAAAAAAACAATCGGTTAAAAAAATCATAACAAATATCTATAGATTTTTGAAGAAGTTGACAGAGAAAAAGAAGAAGAAGAAATGTTGGCATTGAACAGATGACGGAAAAAAAGGGTTTGAAAGAGAATGGCAAAATCTTGAGGGTGTGAGATTGTTAGTAATTGTGTGGGATATCCCAGCGGAGTAGGAAAAGATAATGCAAAGAACCTACATGGCAGAGGTTCTACAGGTTCTACGTCACAAATCACCACAATATTTTGTATCCAACATGCCAATGAAGAAAATGTCTTTTCAAAAGTGCATATGTATCTTCTAAAAAGAATCTCTAGGGGGAGACAAAAAAGTCTTGAGGCTAGGTGTGAGATTGTTAGTAGGTAAATTTTACACTAAAAAGTCTCACAAAATCCATTACTCACAACAATCCATTAAAATCCGTAGAATTTTGAATACCAATAGACAAATTTTAAGTTGTGCAAAATCTTAATTGAATACCACCAGATTTTATTGGACTCATTAAAAAATCTTAAAAATCCTAATTGAATACCACAAAAATGTTTTACATTCCTTAAAAATCTTGATTGAATGTCACAAAACTTTTTTAAAACGAAAAAGTCTTTTAAAATCCATTGAAATCTCAGTCCAATACACCCCCGAAAATTGATTACTACAATAAAAATGCGAGTTTTAAAGAAAACCGATTATCTCACTTCAGTATACATTCATCACACAAAAGTGATGTTAGAAAGAAATAGAAATAGAACACCATCATTTTACGTTTCGAAATCGTAAGTGTATCAACAAAAAATTTAATTGCCCTCCAAAATTGTTTAACATTAGCTTCTTTTTTTTTTTCTGTCGAAAAACATTAGTTAAAATGCTCCCTTTGTCAAGTAGTTTTTTTTAGGGGACCCTTCGTCAAGTAGTTTAGTCAAAGGTGATGATGTATCACACATCACAACCTCTCCAAGCTGACGTCAATTCACATAGAACCTTAAACTCAAGTTTTACACTAGTTAAAATCTCGAGTGCATGTTTGATTTTAGTTTTAGAGGGACCAAAATTAATTATTAAAGTGTAGGATTATTTTTGATTTGTTTGATAACTTTTGAGTAGAATTGATTTTGTTTTTAAAATTGATTATACTTTAAAAATTGGAGCTCTTGAGTCTATAATTGATTTTAACTCTCAATTTTTTTTTGAGGGACTCTCAAATTTATTGTACAACTCAGTTATACATAAATTTATCCAAAATATAAACCACTTTACATTTAATTCACATGGGAATATAAAACTTGTACCCTCTATTGTTAAAAATGAAAAAGGCACTAAACTGTGTCAAATCTTATAAGAACCTCACCATGAGATAGGAGTTTATAAGAATAATGTGCTAAATTTAGCACTAACGAGAGCAAGAGTACATTTAATTAGCATTGATGAAATGCAAGAATTTGAAGTATTGGGAGAGGATTAAGTAGAGAACCGTGTAATTTTACAAACATTGAATCGGCATCGTTTTTTGTTGCGATTCTTTTCTCAACCTCTTCCAAGGTAAACAGAAACTCCCATCACTATCACTGTATTTTCCTTTATTTATTGTGTATTGTTTCAAATTCAGTGCAGAACGTTCGAATTGCACTTACAATTAGGGTTTCGACGTGCATTGATAAAACTCGGATACAAATTAAATTCGAAAACCATATAAATTTTTGTTGTTATTTTCTTACTTTTTGTATTTGTGTTCTTACATGCTCACTCTGAATATATTGTGCGTAACATAAACTTATTGATACTGTCGAATGAATACCAATTTGGATTTCCCTTGATGCAGGTTAGGTGTTTGACCGTTTGTCATGGAGGAGGGAGATAACATTCTCGATGTTATATACGACGATGATAATTTAGATGATGATGTTGACATGATTGATGTTGAAGAAGGAGAGTTGGTGGAGCCCAATTTGCAAAATGTTTTGGAACAAAGCAGTGCTGGAGATATCAATAAAGCAATTCAAGAATCTTATAGTGAGAATTCAAAGTGTGGAGCTAGCAAGAAGAAGAAGAAGAAGAACAAGAGAAAGAGAAAGGGTTTAGGACCTAAAGACACGAATATAGACAGGTTTAACATCCTACATTAATTGAGTTTTGGTTGTCGGATGAACTATGCTTTGGCCCTTTAAGTTGTGTAGATTAATCTGCAAAATTCATTTTCACAAACTTTTACCCATCTCCAAAATTTGGAAACTTAAGTTGAAATTAGACTAGAGTATAGTAATTTAGCTGGTACATAAACTAAAAATGACATTTTTGGATTGGATGATGATGGAGAATTTGGGGGTTTTGAGATCCATAAAAAAAATTATGGGGGCATTTGTTTGAAGTTTGAGGGTGCACGTGAGATAACTTTTAAAAGAATACATTAAATTTTAGCCTTTTTTATGTTTGGTTTGTTTGAATTAGCGAACAACTTAGATTTTTTTAATCGTGTGGGATGGTTGGATTCATCGTTATTTTATTGATTTAATCACCATGAGGTAATTTATAATTTAATAAATAAATTACTTTTGTAAAATGATGCAAAATTAGTGAGATCTATTTAAGTACTTTTCATTGGAATCTTATTAATGTATTATCATTGGAGTCATTGAGTCCTTAATAAATACTTTTATTAAAAAAATTATAAATAAAATATATATACATGTGGGGTCTATTTAAGGAGTCCCTATTAATAAATGTACTATCATTGTGGATGTTAAATGTACAACATAACACACAAAATGTTTTTAATTAATATTTACACATAAGTAACCTCAATATTTTTATAAAAAAAAATAAAAAAATCAGTATTTCAGAATAAAATAAATGTTTGACTTTGAAGAAACATGCTATCAGGAAATTAACAAATGTAACATGGAAGGAACACATAAAGTTGATGGTGATTTTCTCATTGTACTCGTCAGCCCACAGCTTTAAAAGACTATGTCACACATCATTTTGGAATGATCACACATCAATGAAGAATGCTTCGAAAGAATTAAGGATCAATGAAGTGTTCCTAAGTTTTCGAGGCAAAGACACTCGTGCTTCCTTTACTTCGCATCTCTATGCTTCCTTTACTCGCGCTTCCAAAGGGAGATGACATTCCGACATCACTAAAACGAACAATTAAATAGTCTCAAATTTCTGTTATTGTTTTCTTAAAGAACTACGCGGAATCAAGTTGGTGTATGGATGAGTTGCTGGAAATCATGGAATGTCACAAAACCATAAGCCAGGTGGTTCTGCCGGTGTTTTACAATGTAGATCCATCTGAAGCACGTCATCAAATTGGTGAGTTCGGAATAGCATTTCAAAATCTTTTGACGAAGATTTCAAAGAGGGAACACAAGTCGCGTTTAGAGAATAAGAGTTACAAATTGCAGCTTCGTCAGTATTTTGAGCAAACGTGGAGACTGGCATTTCGCGAGGCAGCCGGCCTTGTAGGATTTGTAGTCCTAAACTCCAAGTAATTTCATTCCACATTTACTGCTTAGTGTCAAATAGTAACAATCTGTACAAGAATTTGATCCTCAGAGCAACTTTTTGTGAGCAATCCAACTTTTTCTCACACACGTCAGACTATAATTATCTTACTCAAATTTTCTATACTTTTGACATATGCATATATGCACCTTCTGTTTGATCATTTTTTGTAGGAATGAAAGTGAGGCTATTAAAGATATTGTTGAAAATATTACACGATTGCTTGACAAGACAAACTTGTAACGAATATCGAGGCCTAACTCATCCGTACAAAACCGGCTTGTGCGGTGAGGAGTGCCTCCTCTTTATATACTCTTGTCAAGAATCCTATTTATCTGATGTGGGACTAAATCCCCTCGAGTGTTGGCCGCTAACACACCCCCTCACGCTTCAGCCCGGTCAAATGGGCCTGAAGCGTGGACGATGCAAGCCCAACGATGCACCCGATAGGCTCTGATACCATGTAACGAATATCGAGGCCTAACTCATCCATACAAAACCGGCTTGTACGGTGAGGAGTGCCTCCTCTTTATATACTCTTGTCAAGAATCTTATTTATCCGATGTGGGACTAAATCCCTTCGAGTGTTGGCCGCTAACAAAACTTGTTTATTGTTAATAATCCAGTGGGGATTGAATCTTGAGTGCAAGATATGATTCAGTTGCTTGACATCCAACAATTAAGCGATGTTCTACTACTAGGGATGTGGGGTATATGGGTATTGGTAAAACTACAATTGCCAAAGCCATTTAAAATAAAATTGGCTGCAGTTTTGAAGGTAGAAGCTTCCTAGTAAATATTAGGGAAATCTGGGAGAAAAACACTGGACAAGTGAATTTACAAGAACAAATTCTGTTTGATATCTGTAAAGAAACAACAACCAAGATACAAAGCATTGAGTCGAGAAATATTATATTAAGGGATAGACTATGTCATAAAAGAGTACTTCTCGTGCTTGATGATGCGAATACACTAGATCAACTGAATTCTTTGTGTGGAAGTTGTAAATGGTTGGATTCTGGGAGTAGAATAATCATCACAACCAGAGATATGCAGATGCTTAGAGGCAACGGGGTTGATCAAGTATACAAAATGAAAGAAATGGATGAAAGTGAATTGATTGAGCTTTTTAGTTGGCATGCATTCAAGCAATCCAGTCCTACAGAAGATTTTTCTGGAATTTCCAGAAATGCAGTTGAGTATTCTGGAGGATTGCCGCTAGCTCTTGAAGTCCTTGGATCATATTTGTTTGACAGGGGGGAATAGAGTGGAAATGTGTATTTGAAAAACTCAGAATGATTCCCAATGACCATGTACATCAAAAATTAAAAATAAGCTATGATGGTCTAAATGATGATATAGAGGAAGAAATATACCTCGACATAGCTTGTTTCTTTATTGGAATGGACCGAAATGATGTTGTGCATATATTAAATGACTGCAAATTTTTTCCAAAAATTGGAATACATGTCCTTGTTGAGCGAAGCCTTGTAACTGTTGATGAAAGGAATAGACTTCGAATGCATCATTTTTTGCGAGATATGGGAAGAGAAATCATTCGTGGGAAATCACCAAAGGATCCTGAGGGCGTAGCAGATTGTGGTTTAATAAGGATGTGCTTGATGTTTTGTGAGAACAAACAATAAGACCTTTATATACTTTTTTCTGGAATTAAAGTATCTAACGCTTAACAAAGTTAAACAAACATGTATAATTCAGTAATATATATTCATTTGAGTAAATCAATATTTGTCCTTAAAATTGTAAGAGTTAGGCAATTTAGTCCTTCAAATTTACGAAATGGGAATTCTGTTCCTTGAATTAAAAACAGTCACTCAATTTAGTTTTTTCTTCTTACCGAATTTAACGTAACAATTTTAAAGGTTTTAAGTTCGTCCTGATGCCACAAGAGACTATTCAAGGCAATATGTAAGTTTCTCATTGGTTTTGGTGGATGTTTCCCAAAGAGATATTTTGATGGAGGGACTAAATTGACAACACTATTTAATTCAAGTTACTAAATTGTTGTTTTTACAAATTTAAAGGAATAAATGGGCCAATCTTCACAATCTCGAGGACAAAAATTAGTATGGTTGTAAATCGCTTTGTGCTTCTAGTAACAAATTATTGGTTTCATCACAAGTGTGATTGATCATGTCTAAATCTTAGCAGTATAACCAGCGAAAGAATATAAGAGTTCATTTTATATTTTGCCTGTTTATTTTGCACAGGTTTTGGTTTATGTCCCTCTATGATTTGGTTTTCTTTGTTTTTTATTAATAAATTTATTGTAATTGAATTCATCACAAATTTTGTTTTTGTAGTGCATCTTTAAGCTGTTCGTTGGAGGGTAGTGAGTTCGAATCCAACTAGTGCCATTATTCATCTTGTCAACAAAAACACTTGGCTTAGTGGCAGCAGTTATGCATTCCGGAAACTATTAAGAACTATCTAGAGATTAATGAGTTTGATTAAAATATGATTTATGATAGAACATTATAGCGTAATTTGATTTATTAGCCGATCCCACTTAGATGGAAAAGGCTTGGTTGTCGTTGTTCAGCTGTGCATTTTTTCTTTTTGGTCCATTTTATTGCATAGGGAATGAAGGTTGTTGAGGCTCTAGCTTTGAAGTTGCCAAGAGAGAATCCAAAATGTTTCAGTACTAAAGCATTTAAGAAGATGAAGAGACTCAAATTGCTTCAACTTGATGGAAATTTTGAATATCTTTCAAGAAATCTAAGATGGTTGTCTTGGAATGCAGTTCCTTTAACATCCATACCTACTGACTTATATCAAGAAAATTTGGTTTACATTGAGTTGGAAAACACCAATGTCAATGCTGTGTGGAGAGAGAACCAGGTATTAATTTTGATTCAGTTTTTTGCACTTCATGAGTTGTTTCAGTGTGAAGTGTACCAAGTATTCAGTCTGTGAAGCATATAGTTTCCTATTATGTAATTTTAAAATTTGAAATTGTGAACTTTTTGTGAACAACTAAGAAATTACGGGATGGTTTTTGTGAAGTCTAAAATCATTTTACACTGATATGCATTAAAATCAACATATATTTGTCTTAGAAAAAATGACATTGCACTATTGTAAATATTCACTTTTCACTCTCAAGGTTATTGATACATTCTAAAATCTTTCATTTATTGTATTAAGCTTCTTCCTTAAGTTTTGTCTATAAAATTTATGTTCTTGTAGACGATGGAAAAGCTAAAAATTCTCAATTTTAGTCATTCTCATTATCTCACACGAAGTCCTGACTTTTCAAACATGCCTAATCTCGAAAAGCTACTACTAAAAGAAGTATTACTTTTTTTTTATGAATTAAAGAAAAAAGAAAGATGAAAATGTGAGTTTGTGAAATGATTGACTTTTGGTTGTATGTTTGACGATGCGTTAATATTTGTGGTGCCTTAGTGGCGGGTTATAATTATATTCTATGTGGTGCCTTAGCGGCAGATTTTAGTCTGCATTTTCATGATCATGCATTAGCTGGTAAAAAAAACAAGTTTTTAATGTATTGATTACACAACTTTCATTACAAATACTAGTAGATCAGTTTCAAAATGAATGACGTTTAAGGTTTTAACACACATATTAAAAAATGCATTAATTAAAAGAGATAGAGATGTTATTTTACCTAATTATCTTAATCAACTATTAATTTGTTTTTCATTAAAGAAAAAATAATACTTTAAAAGTAGTGTATATAATATTAATTTTTTAAAGGGTACAATAGAAAAGAAAAAGTTATTATTGCATTGGAAAATGACATTTATTTTAAAACATTTTTTATCTAAAGAAAACACCCATTTTAAAACGAAAAGAGTATCATATTTGTGGAGTTGCTAAAAGTTTTGATAGAATAACTCAGATTTTAAAATAAAAATAAAAATGAAATTCTAATCTTGTTAACCCCAATCTTCTTACCCGTGAACTTAGCTCAGTTGATTGAAGACAATGCATGATATAATCAAAAAAAAAAAACCTCCTTAATGATTTTGGACCACAGGCTGGCCTGGGGACGACGTGTATCAAAAAGGAAAGTGGGCTAGTTTCGTTTTCAATTTGGTATTGACTTTTCTTTTGGTTTTGGTTTTGCTCACCATCTTTGACGTACACGCCAACCATTTTCCTTTTAATAATATAATAAATCTTCCTTCCTTCCTTCCTTCCTCACCCACGCCGACCAAGTCTTTCAGTTATGAACGCACTCTCACATTCTTCTCTTCTTCCCAACCTCAATCCTCGCGGATTTTCACTGTAAGCATCTCAACTCTACACTTTTACCAATCCTTCAATTCAATTCATTCCAAACCCTATTTCATTTTTACTTCTCTTTAGACCAAATCACATCGATTTTCTGTTAGGTTTTACAAACTTAACGACTGCGTTATCGGGTTGTTGTGAAGATATCTATGTAGCACGTGCACTTTTGATGGAATGACACTAACACACGTGATTACTACGTTCAATTAATTCATCAAACCCTTTTCAATTTACCATTCTAATACATGTATTTGCTAATTAAGATACTTGGTTTGTGCTTTTCAGGTCTTGTTCTCATATTCAAAATCTTACCCGTGTTACTTGCCACTCCGATTGTAACAAGTCTACATCTCAGGCATCCTTGTTTTTGTGTCCTGGCTTGGCCAATACCAGAATTGGCAGCAGAAACTTAGTTTCTCGCTCATTTTATTCTGCAGATGCAAGCACTTATAATGAGATTACTGTACAATCGCCTACTCACACTGCTGAAGAAAAAGTTGGTGTGTTGCTTCTCAACCTAGGTGGACCAGAGACACTGGACGATGTTCAACCTTTCCTGTTTAATCTTTTCGCAGATCCTGTATGTTAGTTGTTTTTGCACTTCGACTGTTACTTATTATTACGCATTCATGTTATTTTTATGCTAATTGTTTGAGGCGGAGGTGCTTTGTTCAATATCAGTTACCCCCTTTCTAATTAGTAGTAAGAGGTTATCTATTGAAATTTGATCACCAACTGGCTGTTCTGATATTGCATCTGGATTCTTAGTTTGTTGGTTGTAAGCATGTGTCTAGGTTCCTAATTGAGGCTCACACAATGTTGTGTTTGTGCTGGACTTAATGGTTGTAATATTGGCTTAGATCCCAGAAAACAATTTAAGTAAACAAGAGTGCTGCCATAATTTGGTAGGATGGGCAATGAATGTCAATGATGAGTTTTGGTAGGTCATGGCAAGGCAGGAGCAGGATTTTTGCAAATAATAAAAATTGCTTCTCATGTGAGGAACTAGTTATGCGAGATGCTTGGGACAAACATTACTAAAACCAAATATATATGTGATGTTATATAGGAAGGAATAAGGGTGGTTAGTTTGCTGTATATTTGGTGAATTATTCAATTCCAAAATGGTGTAGAACCCACTAGGATGCCTTGGAATCTTCATTGAAAATTGTTAAAAATTCTGGAAATGCTAGAGATATGTCTTGGCCAAGTTTGTTGCTATTCTGCCTGCACTAGAATATTGTATGATGGAATACGTGGTTGTGGTAGGACACTAACTATTTTTCTTCTACAGTCATGTGGTTTCAATTTCTTGGTGGGTGCTGCAAGTTATTTGGATTCTAACAGTAGAACCTCAGGGTTGGGCATGTTTGTGATGTTTTGGAGAGATTGGGGAATCAATTTATTGTATTTTATTGATTGGTGTGGGTCTGTTTATGTTTTACGTAATGGTTTGAACTGTTGTATATTGATCACTGGGTACATCTTGTGTTAGTGGTCTATCTTCTCTTTGGAGCATTAATATTATTGTCTTGTCTTTGCAAAAACAAAATGTTTGTATGCTAATATGTTTCTTGTATTGATATAGGATATCATTCGGCTCCCAAGGCTGTTTCGGTTTCTCCAGCAACCGTTAGCAAAACTGATATCTACGCTACGGGCTCCTAAATCCAAGGAAGCATATGCTTCTATTGGAGGTGGCTCTCCTTTACGTAAAATTACAGATGACCAGGTGCAGTTCAATTTTTTTTTATTTGTGCCTTTCTTCTTTTTGTTTTCCCATTATATGTTGTTTGGCTATGTAGCCCTGGCACTCTAGATTGAAGGCATGTCCGGTGTTTGACACCGACATACATGATTACATTCAATTACTTCCATTTTTTTAAATAATTATCAGTGCTTACGTGTTAGTGTCATGTCTAGTGTAGGTCTCTGTGTCAGTGCCTCATAGCTGTTTAGTGCTTCAATTTCTCTTCAAGAGGAATACTTTGTGGCTTTTTCCTGTTATTTTCTATAAAATAAAATAAAAACAAAAAAAAACAGTGTTACGGTTTAGAATGGAAATAACATCTTTTATGGGTTCTGATGATCATGCAGGCACTTGCTCTTAAAAGGGCTTTGGAAGCAAAGGGCCTCTCTTCAAATATCTATGTTGGGATGCGGTACTGGTACCCATTCACTGAAGAAGCAATTCAACAAGTAAGTCCTATACGTTTTATATCAAATGTGACTATTTTATATTATTCTCATCATACACATGTTACCATTTATTGAAGTTATTGATACAGGTGACTATTCATTTTTAAATTATTTATTCTGAGCTCCATTTTGTCACCTTAAATTTGGGTTTATTGTTAAAAGCTTGTCTTGTCTGATAGATTAAGAAGGATGGAATAACAAGGCTCGTGGTGTTACCCCTTTATCCCCAGTTTTCTATATCCACTACTGGGTCAAGCATCAGTGTTCTGGAGCAAACGTTCAGGTACTATGTAGTGGCACTTCGTGAATACCCTTGCATGATTTAGAGAAATAATTTTTTTTTTTTTTGAAGAAGCAGTTTAGAGATTGTTATTAACTGATATTATTTAATTTTCAGGGAAGATGCTTATTTGTCTAGCCTTCCCGTTTCCATTATAAACTCTTGGTATCAAAGAGAAGGTTATATTAAGTCAATGGCTGACTTAATTGAGAAAGAACTTGAGAATTTTTCTGAGACAAAGGAGGTGAGTTTTATTCTTGTATTGAATACGCTTTTTTTAAAACTCTGTATCCGGCCCAAGAACCGATTAATCCGAGGGGTCCAATCCCACCGTCCACTTGTATCGAACTCTTGTATTGAATATGTTTAACATGGTTATTGTAACCTATGTTTTTTTTCTGAGCCTGTTAGTAGGGCTTACAAAATTTAAAGGTTATATACTGTATTTTACTCCAATCTGAACCGTGGCATACCAATTTTTTTCTTTCTATTTTTCAGGCAATGATATTTTTTAGCGCCCATGGTGTTCCTGTCAGTTATGTTGAGAATGCAGGGGATCCATACCGAGATCAAATGGAGGAGTGCATCTTCTTGATCATGCAGGAATTGAAGGCTAGAGGAGTTAGTAATGAGCACACTCTTGCTTATCAGGTTTGTTTTGAACTCTTTCAACTTGCTTTTCTACCATCTTCTGATTTGAGCTTGAGCAGAGCTGGAGATGTACCGTTCAATTAATAGCTGGTTTGTATTCTTGCTTTCCTTGGGTTATCTTTTCCCTGTATCTGACATTTTTATTGGATGGATTGCCAGAGTCGAGTGGGCCCTGTACAGTGGTTGAAACCATATACAGATGAAGTTCTAGTTGAGCTTGGCCAGAAAGGTGTGAAAAGTCTTTTAGCTGTTCCAGTGAGGTACACTTTCATTAGCCTTTTACTACGATAGCTTATTGGTTTAAAATAAGTAGTCTTTTCTAGATTTAAAAGTCTCTTCTTCTGTCTCAGCTTTGTGAGTGAGCACATAGAGACTCTTGAAGAAATTGACATGGAGTACAGGGAATTGGCTCTTGAATCTGGCATCAAGAATTGGGCACGTGTCCCAGCTCTTGGTCTCACCCCTTCCTTCATCACGGATCTTGCAGATGCAGTGATAGAAGCTCTACCATCGGCAGCTGCAATAAATGCCCCTGCCAGCACCTCTGAAAATATGGGTAAAGACCCGGTTAAATACTTCGTCAAGATGTTTTTTGGTACAATTTTGGCTTTCATCTTGTTTTTGTCGCCCAAAATGATAACCGCGTTCAGGAATCATGCCATTTAGAAAAATACCACCTGAATTTGATTTCATAGATGTTAAAGCAATTGATAAGAAATTTGTATACTTCATTTTTTTTTCCTTGGTTTTACTCCGTTCCGGATATAATACATACATCACAGAGATATAAAGCAGAAGTGATTGTTGTACTTGATAAAAATGAGAACTTGCATATGAGCTTGGAAATATTCACATAAAGAACGCCCCAGACAGTTTACCACTTGTACTAATCTATACAACTAATAAATTACAATTTATGTTGTTCTTGCAAAGATTTTAGTACAATGACAGTATGTATGTTGTAAGTTCGCTATCGCATATATATGCACAGGAACATATATGTTTAAAGGGCGCTTTGAAAAAGACATATACCTATGTTTCAAGGGAACAATTGGACAATGTGCCAACTTTTATCCTAATGTAATCGCTATCTATTGATATTATATGACCAAAGTAGTTCTTATGATATTTGAATAATTTTCACTTAATTTTGGGGCTAAGTCAAGTCTACTACCTAAATTTCAACATATTTCAATGTATTTGTCTATGCTCCAACGTCCCCAACTTTTAAGATTGAATTAAATTAAGGAGAAAACTTATATGCAGTACCCTGCATCCTGTTAGTGCTGTTCTCCAATCAACACTTGGCACATCAATAATTTTGTCCACATCAGCTGTTGAGAAATTAACACCGTAAACATGATGTTTCATTACTGTTCCTTTCCGTCTCCGCTTCAACTACAATTGAATCTTCTTCTCTCTGAACTAACATATGCATCAAATTACTTGGACAGATAATCAAACAAAATTGGAAGACAATAAATTTCATTGCATTATTTAGATTTCATGCAACAAATTACATGGAACACCAACGCTTTAATTTATGGTAGACAACAAATTGACAACAATCGATGCCCACCCGTTTGGAGTTCCTTAATTCCTTGTTTCTTTCCAAACCTTTCTTCTCCTTTTCAAATTCATCATCTATGTTTTCTCTTTTCTTTTATTGTGTTGATTAAATTTTCCTTCCGTTTTTTGAATTGTGGGATTAGAGAGTTGTATCTGAGAGTTGTCCTTATAGATATGTTATCCACCGCCTCGTTTCTTACTTATCATTGGTAATTTGGCGTCGAGGATGGATGTTTCGATGGATTTGCAAAGACTAACTGAATCGGTTGCGAAGGCGAAAACATGGAACAGAAAGGAACGACGTTAGTTAATCTAATAATAATTAAATTCAATTTTCCAAGTGTCTTATTCCTATTCGTAAACGGTAAAAACTGGACATATGTACCTGTACATAAGTTTTGTCCTTGAATTAATCCTAAAACCAAAGGGAGGATACCATAAGAAAAAGTTCAAGACACAGGGAAATAACACGATGCTAACAAAATTGAGACTAAATAGAACTACCAAGAAAACGGTGGAAATGTTCATTCATTTTTTAATTCAATTTGCCAAAAGCAAGAGGAACATAGCTGTAGGAAGATAAACATAGTAGCATCATTCATATGGTAAAAGAGAGATGATCCAGAAGCAAAGAGGATACGGATTTTGTAATGCATAAAAAAATGAAAAACAATCAAACAAGTGATTTAAGACTGCACCAATAATACATGGCATTTTTTTTTCTTTTTAAAAAAATACAGATATTTTACGGCTATGATTTGGTTCAGATTAAGAAAATAACACCTATGCTGCATGTTGAATCAAAAGCTCCTGCTATCATGTGATTTCACACAGAGCTCTACTGAGATCAAGAGTTACACATAAATCCTTCTTACATTTTCAAAAATCATAGGTCTATTTAAGTATTCTGTGTTCATTTTAGTAATGCCTTTCAACATATATTCCACGGTTGCACCAAATTATGCAAACGGAGCTCATTTCAGGTAAATTCTTTTCTTTTGAAATGAAAGATACGGAGATCAAACCATACAACTCGGAAAAACCCATATAATATAAAGGAAAATGCTAGTCTAAAACTGGATTCAGTACAATTTGTTAGTTCCTATTCAACCTTCCGGAAAATATTCAAGTACCAAAATAAGTTTGTTTTCATCTAGACACTGCAATGCCATATAGATGTTGCTATCAATGGGAGGAAAAAAACTGAAAACCACATCCCAAAGGACCATAATAACCATCACAAAAGAAAAATCAACTCTTGGGTGACACTTTAGCAACACCGCCCTGTGGAACAGCCTGTACAGTTGCTCCATCGCTAGCATACGCTGGAGCCTGAGCATAACCAGCACCGTAAGAACTATTTCCATATGACGGTGGAGTCTGGCCATAGCTAGGCTGGCCACCTTGAGGAGCACCATATGATTGCGAACCATACCCTGGTTGCACTGGTGCTCTCTGAGTGCCTAACTCTGGCTGGGCATACCCAGAAGGCGGGGCCTGGCTAGAGGGATATGCTGACTGACCATAGCCTCCTGCTGTGCCAGGTGACTGTGATTGACCATAAACAGGTGGATTTGCACTTGGCTTTTGAGAGGGAGGAGCACCATAACCAGGTCCATAACCAGACTGTGGTTGACTTCCATAGGCCGCTTGGGAGGTAGGGGCTACCGCATAAGCTGGTTGAGGAGTTCCTTGTTGGTTGGTAGCATAGCCTTGCTGGGCAACAGTAGTGGGTTGGGAAGTTTGAGAGGTATCTGCTTGCGATCCATAGTTGGAAGTGTGCCCTTCTTGGGTTGGATTACTCCCACTGCCATAACTGGGAGCAGAGCCATAACCTTGTTGCTGATCATATGTTTGTGGCTGACCGTACCCAGATTGTTGCGCATTATACGCACCATAGCTTTCCTGACCATAACCCTGTCCTGGTTGGCTATAACCAGAGGAAGGAGGTTGACTGTAACTGTATGCAGACCCATCAGCTGGCTGTGAAGGACCCCCAGGATTTTGCTGTTGCTGGGGTTGTTGATTGTAATAATCATAACCACTTGCATGAGTAGACTGCTGGTGAGATGGTGCAGCGGATTGGTCCCAGTTGGCAGAATATCCACCGGGTTGCTGAGGAGGATAGCCTGCATATGGTGGCTGAGGCATGTTATACTGTGGTGGTGGGCCAGAGTATGATCCAGGTTGCCCATAGCCATAACCAGCTTGTTGCACAGGAGCAGCAGGAGGAGCCCAGCTAGACGGTGGTCGGGATTGGTAACCTTGCTGAGTATAACCACCTGAGTTCCCTGAACTTCTGAGACGATTCTGCAGAGAGAAACATCACAAACACATAAAAAAGGTGAACTCGCCCAACATACCAAAACATAAAAATATACGAAGCAATAGATGTACACACAAAACGGGTGTCAAAATATGCACAACCTCATTCCATTGATGCCAATAAAAATTAGTCATAATTTCAATAAGCTAATTGTCAAGACAGCAGATATTTTACTCACTACAAGAGCAAGTATGGGAAACTAAATCCAAATATACAGACCGTACTTCACTAAGCACATTGAAACAATCCTCTCAACCTTCCCTCAACCCAATCTAACAGGTCAGTCCAAACAAACTATGAAATAAAAGCTAATAAAACTGATTAGTGAGTGCCATTATAATTGAAAGTGAATTTAACGTAGGAACAACAAACACATGCAAATAGTTATTCTTTATATGTAGATGAACACAAGTCCCAAGGATAAAACTATTCGAAATGAAAGTTGAGCATATGACCCAACGATAAGAAATATTTTAAGTATAAGTTCTTACAAACAATCGACAGAAACACACAAATGGCATTGTTGAAGAGAATTTCAAACAAAATCTAACAGCCAGGACACATAAATAGAGACAATGACTAAGAGTCCTCAAAGTGTTGTCTAACTTTATGGCTGACAAGACATACACAATCAACAAGTCAAAATTCAAAAGGACATAAAGTTAATAAATAATAGCTACTGCAGTCTCCCCAGTCTGAGTTATCATGGTTTCATTTGGCAAGCTTATGCAACCATACTGTTAAAATATGAGCACCTTATTTTTACAAAAGGCAGAGACTAAAAAATGAATAACAATTTTGAAGGGACTAAACTCAAAAGGTCCATAATTTTATAAAGTAATTGTACAAGAACTTCAAACATATTAAATCCTAAAACTAAACATGGTTATAAACCCATAATTTTAAACTTAAAAGAGATTTGGCACATTCCGACCAAAAATGATAAGCCAGATAAAACAAAAAAGGCTTTAATATGTGTTTCGCCCCTGCAATTAGGGCTCATTTAAAAATTGGTCCCTGTAATCGCTAATCTTGGCAAACTACACTCTCAAAGTTTCATCATTTAAAAATTGGTCCCTGAGTTCAGTTAATTACCGCCAGGTCACTGATTAGCTGACGTGGCAGTCTGACTCAACAGATTTTGGCTTGAACAGACGAAAATACCCCCGAGGGTCTTAGCCAAATGCAAAATGACACATTTACCCTTAATCTTCATCTCTAAGGCTTGAATATCACATGAAGCTGAGATTCTTCACCACCATGAACAAACCGTGAAACCCAACCCTCCACCATGAACAACCTGTGAAACCCAACCCTCAAATCCAACAAAACTCAAATCTAAAAATACATAAACGGCAAATTTAACATCTTAAAAATCAAAATCGTTCTCTATTTCAATATTCTTTACCGAAATATTGAGAGAAAATTTTCTTGGGAAAAAAATTGAGAAAAATTGGTTTCTTTCCATGTTCTCTTCGTTCTTCTTCTTCACTGCATTCAATGTTCTTTGTGACCCTAATCCCCCATTTTGATTTAAACCCATCAAACATTCATTTTCTCAAACATCCAAAACATTGGCTCAAGATTTCAATGGCTCAAACATCCAAAACATTGTAAGAAGGGAGAAACAAATGAACCCATATGCAAGGGAACAAATTTTGACAAACCCATAAGCGGATCTGGAACCATTCAGTGTGATAGAGATTTTGATGAAATCAAATCTGGGTTTAATTGAAAATGAAGATGAAGATGGAACCGAAATTGGAATTCATGTTTGAAAGATGAAGACGATGTTTTGTTGCTTTACCATGTGAGACAACATCATTTTCTCCTCCTTGTGTCTTTCCTGTTGTTTTATTCAGTGTGTTGGTTTTGTGTAGGGTCTCGTCCCTGTAGAGATTGTTGGCCAAAGGGTAGTTTTGTTTTACTTTGTTTTCTAGGAGTGTTGTTTCTTTGTTGTGATATCATGTGTAGTCCTCTTGCCAGCTTGTTTCTCATAGTTTAATGGTTGTGGTTTGTTATTAAGGCTGGATTTTGTTTGAGTTTTGTTGATATTTATTCATTGAAGTTTTAAAAAAAAAAAAATCTGGGTTTAAAAGATGAATTGTTGGATTGTGGTAGAGATGAAGATCAAGGGTAAATGTGTCATTTTGCGTTTGGCTAAGACCTTCAGGGGTATTTTCGTCTGTTCAAGCCAAAATGTGTTGAGCCAGACTGATTAGCTGACGTGGCAGTGATTAATTGGGCTGAGGGACGAAATTTTAAATGATTAAATTTTGCAGGGTCAAAATGCCAGGATTAACGAATACAGGGACCGATTTTTAAATGATCCCTAATTGCAGGGACGAAACATGTATTAAAGCCAACAAAAAATTGTGTTGATAACATACCTCACCAGTGAGGATTTGATTAACCAATTGCTTTGCTGATTCAATTTGATCAGGGGTCCCATCGATTTTTAATGTTCTTTCTGTTGATGTATCACCTGGGGGAGGATGCAAAGGTATCACCTGAAAAAATTGACGATATTAGTAAAAAGTTAAAATGAATAAGAGTCAGCTGTTAACAGCATCTAACTAGAATCTAACTTTTAACATAATCATGATTAAGAAACTATGTATCGAACAAGAAACGAAGACAAAAGCGCAAGAGAGAACCTGAATTCGTGCTCCAGTAGAAGCTTGCATACTCTTTATTGTTTCTCCTCCTTTACCAATTATAAGGCCAACCTAAAGATGCACACAAGAAACCACATCAACCCAAATGAGAATAAACAAAACACTGCCAAAAAACATGCCTGCAACTGGACATATTTCCTCCCCACACCTTATTGTTTGGTATTTGCATCACAAATTCATCACCCCCAGATTGTGCAACCATCCGTCTAGTGCCACCGCCAGAAGCCCCAGCTTCAGCCTAGTTAATAAACAACATGTATCAGTAATGTTTCACAAACAGGTCAAAGTTACACCAATTCCAACATCATTTGAGCATATTTATTCATGAAATACTTCATATTATAGTTAAAGAATCAGTAGAAAACAACTCTTATCGGTGATGTCTCACTAACAGTTTACAGTTGCAGCAATTCAACATCACTTCGTTTGAGCAAAATGTATCGTGAAATTTTCATAGTACAGATACAAAATCAGTTGAAACAAGTGATGTTTATCGAACAGATTAAAGTTTAAGCCACTAAAACATCATTTGAGCAAATTCATCATGAAATGATATCAGCAATGTTTTACTAAACGGTTACAATTAATGTCATTCAAGCTTCATTTGAGCAAATTTATCGTGAAATACTTCATATTGCAGATACAAAATAATTTGAAAAGTGAAAACAACTCCTACTAGTGAATGTTTCACTAAGAGGTAAAGTTACAGCCATTTGAACATCATTTGAGCAAATTTACCATGAAATTGTGCAAGATTAGAAGAAAACAACTCTCATTCACAGATACTTCACTAACAGTTTACGGTTAACAGTTGCAAAATCCGTTGAAAACAACTATTTCACTAACAGCTGACAGTTACAAAATCAACTCCTATTGAAACTCCATACAACAGTTATCAAATCAGTTCAAAGCAGCTGTAATCAATGATATTTCACTAAGGTTCAAAAAACATGAATTAATCAAATTATTATCGGTAAACACGAGTTTAAAAGAAATAAACCTCAGCAAGTACTTCGTTGATAAGTTTCTCAGCAGAAGAAACAGCATCAGGAGTACCCATAAGTTCAACCATCCTAGTGTGAGAATTAGGATCAGCATCCATATCACGAGTAACTTGAATCTTAGCACCAGATTGCATCTGAAGATACTTAATAGTTTCACCTCCTTTACCAATTAGAACACCAACCCTACCATTAGGTATCTCAATCTTTTTACTAGAACCATAACTACCTTGTTGCGATGAATATTGCGGCTTCAAATCGTAAGAATCAAATCCCGATTGTGGAGCACCGTTATCGGACTTGTTTCGTTTGGGATCGTAGGAGAGTGGTGGAGCGCCGGTGACGCTGAGAAGACGAGCGGCAACTTCTTGAGCTCGTTGTTTTGCGTTTGCGACTTCGAGTTCGATGTCGGTGGCGGTGGGTTGGTCATCATATTTGCGTTTTAGGGTTGCGTACTGTGCTTCTTCCGCCATTGAAACAAAACCCTAGGGAGAAGAAGAAAGTGAAAACACGGTGTGTGAAAGAATTGGATTAGGTTTTGTGAAACGAAACTGCGAGTCAAGTATATATATAGGTGGCTACTACTGCGTTGTCGTTTTATACTGCTTAGTCAATACCAGAGTCACACTGCTACTGGTCCTTTCAGATACTAGAGACTAGGCATGATTATTCGGACTTAAATCTAGTTTTTAATCATAAAAAATCCAATTAAAAAAAAGTAATATAAGAATTTAATTACCATATTTTATAAGCATATCGAAGATATATGTATGCCCCGCGTTGGTGGGTTTAAATATAAATTTGATTTAATTTTTGTAGTTGAGTCGAGTTGAGTCTTGATAAAACTAATTTCTTTCAACAAGAAAATTTACGTCGCAATGCGTACATATGATAAATAATAAGTTTGGATTTATATACAAAAATCGTTGATGGTCGTTATAGATTTTTAAGATTTATGAATGAGTTCTTTTTTACGAAGACTTGTGAATCGACAATGTTATATTCAATGACAAAATTGATAGCAAAGTTTTCACGAGCTTCTTTTTCTTAAAATCAAAAGATATTGATAATTAACTGTTTGCCACCCCTCATCACTTGTGTCACTGTTGCTAAACGTGTCTTCATGCACCTCTACTTTGTTCATTGTAGGCAAAGCTATTTTTCCAAGTAAGACAGATACATGTTTTCATGTTGGTTTTAATATTATATTAATCTTGTCATCTTTGGAGAAGTATATAAATCAGATTCGAATGAGTTAAAGATGAACACGTTAGAGTTAAAAGCATGTTGATGCCGAGTTATTTTTTCTTTTGTTGCCTCATTCATGAGTTTTTCGTGAATTATGTTTTGCGGCATAAAGCATTTCCCTTTAAATAAGTTAATTATTTATCTATGTAACTTATAATATAAGAATGTATTAAAATATATTTTAGTAGTTGATTAAAATGCCTTACACAAATGTTCATAAAATAAAATGATAATTGACGCATGATTAAGAGTAACGATAACTTGACAAATTTTTTGACAAAAATACAACACCATGACCAGTTTTGACATTTCAACCATAAATATGGTGTAATTTTGTAACACCCCCACACCCTCGTCTTCTTCCTATCTTCACTGTGTATTCTTCTCTGCACCACCATTCTGCTCACACCGTCGTCCGTCCTCCCCACCACCATCGTCCTCACAACTGCATCCTCCTTCCTCAACAACCATCGTCCTTACCATGAAATTTAGATATGTCCAGATCATTGACGCCTCGTCGGTGACAACCTTTTTCTTTGCAGCATCGTCTTTCCTTCATCTTCTTTGATGACCTGTAAGTGATGATGTCGGTGAGGACCAGTCAGAGAAAGAAGACGTCAGTGACGATAACACTGTCTTCCCTTCATCTTTTTTGTCTACCTGCAAGTGATGACACCAGTGAAGACGAGATGAGCGAAAGGCGACGTCGGTGATCGCAAGATAGAGTGTAGACGGCGTGGGTGGTGGCGCATGTGAGAGAGGATGATAGAGAGTGTATGCGCTTCTGAGTGAGGATGACAGAGAGAGATGGGTTGAAGGAGAAACATGTAAACCAAATAAAAAAAAATTGAAAATGTAGGTATTGATGTAGGTATAAAGCAATAGTGAATACGAAAATGTGTTTGAAAATATGTTTGTTTTTTGTGTGTTTAGGTATCATTTCTTCTCTATGATTAATTAAGACAAATAAAATGAAAAAATACAACATATATTGACTTTTTTGAAGAATAACATTATTATAACTAGCAAAAAGACAGGCACACTTTCTTTATTGCACGCAGCCGTTCCTATAAAATTGAAGGCCTGACTCTAACATTAAAATTAGGCTTCTAATAAATAAACAATTTTTTTAAAAGAGCAATCCTCTATTCAAACAGAAATACGATCCATAAGTATAAGAAATGACCATCACTGTAACTAACATAGAAATGATCAATATTTGCTTCCTTAACCATCTGGGGCATTGTTTAACTTTGTACAACGAAACCTTTTTATATTTAATTATTTTAAAGTAAGTTCAAATATTGAATTCACTTTGCCTGCAGATCACTGATATCCAATCAAAGTCAAAACCAGAGTACTAAAAAAAATTACGTGTAAGTATTCATAAAATAGTGCAAAGTTTTCCCTATTGTCGTCATCATCGAAGAGGCTATGGGACTCAAGGTCGCAGTTGCCATCGCTGTTCTGTAAACTGTATTGATTTTTTGGCATGGACACATGGCGCAGGAGAGGAGATAAATGGAACAAAACACCAGTTCCCATTCCAAAATAATCAATGTTACACCATTAATCTGGAGTAAGAGAGATGGAGACTAATCGAAACACACATTGTAACTTATGAGTCAAACATGATTGGTTTGTTTAAATCCCAGGTACATAAGAAGCATTAACATATAAGAAACATTCAATTTCTCCAAAGACTTTAAGCCCCCAAAAAGCTCCACATAAAACATACAGAGTAAGGTAACATATCAACAGAATATCCACCAAACAAAGGGTGATTCATAGCAAGGTAAAACAACCATGAATTGCTTATTATAAAGTAGCTTGGTGCCAATAGACAAACTTAATCGACCTCACTGAGTCCACCAATGGAGGAAGTCCTTGCGCCTATTGATCTTCTTCTGCAGTTGGAGGAGTCCATACAGTAAAGCCTCAGCAGTTGGAGGGCAGCCGGGAACATAAATATCAACAGGAACAATCCTGTCACATCCTCGGACAACAGAGTAAGAGTAGTGGTAGTATCCTCCTCCATTAGCACAACTTCCCATGGAGACAACCCATCTAGGCTCGGGCATTTGGTCATACACCCTGCAATGATTTGTCAGCATTGACTTGAGAACTGTATGTTTAGGTGGCTTAATGGACCTAGTCCAAGACAGAATATTAATCAAGTTTCATGGGCAAGGGAATGTAGAAAAGCAAATTAAAATTAAAGACGGAATGATGGATAAACAAGGTAGGGTACTATAAAAAATTCAAAATTGTATAGACAGAATAATGGATAATCACAATTTTCATATGACAAGTCTTGCTAACAAGTGCCCCGGGGGCACTTGTTAGCATTTCCCAAATTTTAAAATAAGAGGGATCCACTCCCAAATCCCAAGTGATTAAAAACAAATTCACATAAATAAAAAAAGTAATAGAGTCCTATAAGTGGAACAGCAATCTGAGTAATGATATATTGATAGATAAAGATGGGCAGACTAAAGTTTGGCATCATAGAATCATTTTTTTCCCTTCCAAAAAAGGAAAATTAGTATCATGGAATCATGTTAAAATAAAAAAGAGACAAATCACACTCTTTCTGTAACAATCAGACCCAATTGAACATTTTCGTAGAGATAGAATGTTCACCCTTCACATTCAGGTGTGAGACAATCATTATCCACATATGAACCTCTTCCGACATGCAGTGACATTCAAATTCAATTGAAATGATTTCTACAACAACATTCAAGCACATAGAGATGAATGTCTGTTAGCCAACCCCAACAACTTAAGTGTGTATTGTTGGGAAGAAAGACCTGTAGAAGGGAATTAGACGCTCATAGGGGGGGCTCATAGGGGGGGCAATGTGAAACAATATAAATGGGGAAAAGAGAATGAGTTTTGGGGAGCAAATTGTGATTGCAATAACCTGCACACTTGGCAGGTAAATGGAACCTGCTTCTGGAAGAATCAATTTGGTATTTTGATAATATTGTTTGATACTATGCCAAAATCAACAGTAGCAGAAGAATCAATTTGGAAGATTTCATTAATAAAATGGTGAGTGCTCTAATTCTTTTTCCCTAGCTATTAGCCTCCTACAGGCAGAATATATTGAAGCAGCCTATGATAAGATAATAGTCAATCAAAAGAAACGAAACAGAGTATAAATTGCACGATAAAATCAAGTGGGTAATCAAGGACCTGTTTGGATTGGGTTATATGAGTTTAGCTGGACTCTGATGACATGTCCATAAGATGCTTTCAATTTATTTCCATAACTTGTCCATGATAACTTATGAAAACAACTTGTGGCTAATATAAAAACAATTTGACTTTATTTTATCTTCTGTTGGATAAATATCTTATACATAAGCACTTACATGATCAACATTTACGCTATATAAGCGTTTAATTAAGTTGTTTATTCAAACAAGAGTACAAGACCTAACTAAATTAAGAGGGCATTTTCAGTCTCAGAAATACTCCTTTTAATAAAGATATGAAGAAACAACAAATATGCCACCTTTGTTGAATTTGAACACCCTTCATGATTGCAGATAACGAACACACAATTGTAGCAAAAAGTTACAGAGTCTTATATGTGGAGCAGCAATCCAAGTAATAATATATTGATAGTTGATAGATAAAGATGAGCTGCCTATAGTAATTAATAGCATAGACATCTAAACTTTAAAAGTGACATACATCACAATTTTTAGTCTCAGAAATACTCATTTTAGTCTCATAAATAAAGAGGCCATTTTTAGTCTCAGAAGTACTCATTTTAATAAAGATATGAAGAAAAACAAATATGTCACCTTTGTTGAATTGGAACTCTCTTCATGCAGATATAGAACACACAATTGTAGCAAAAAGTTACAGAGCCTTATATGTGGAGCAGTAATCCAAGTAATGATATATTGTTAGATAGTTGATAAAAAATTAAACAATCATATACTTTTTATGTCATTTTATATTTATTAGTCACTTTGAAATAGATAAAGATGAGCGGCCTATAGTAATTATTAGCAGAATCATATAAACTTTAAAAGTGACATACGTCACATTTTTTTCAGTAACAACTGGACCCAATTGAACATTTTTGTAGACACGAAAAGTTCACACTTCACACCCCTCACATTAAACGTGAGACGATAACTATCCACGTACGAACTTCTTCTAACATGCAATGACGACATTCAAATTCAATTGAAATGGTTTCCAGAACAACATTCGAGCACGTAGAGAAGACAACCTAGTTGCCAACCCCTATGACTTAAGTCTGTATTACTAGGAAGAAGGACAACTGCAAACTTTAAGTTTTTCTGTTTGGTGCTTATCTTTGGTATTTTGAAGGTAGTGAGTGCTCGAATTCCTTTTTCCTAGTGTGACAGAATATACTGTAGCAATTCATGATAATACAATATCGAATCAAAAGAAATTAAACAGTGTAATTTTCTCAATTAAATCTTATTTGCGAATTGAGCTTATCTATTGGAACAAGACAAACACTCGTAAAACTAATTGGGATACGAGGTTATGAAACCAACTCATGACATGTCCATAAGCTGTTCTCAGCTTATTTCCACAACCTCTCCAGGATAGCTTATGCATTTCATTTTTATTTTTTGTTTTTTTGAATGGCAAGTGCTAGTGGTTAGTTGTTGGATAAACAGTTTATTTGCAGCTTATAGCACAAATGCTTAGCATGATAAACACTTATGCATAAGCTTACATAAGCTATTTCTATAGCAAAAGATAAAATAAAGTTAAATTGTTTTTGTATAGGCTATAAGTTGTTTTCATAAGTTATCTTATAAAACTTATGAAAATAAGCTTAAAAAAGCTTAAGAAAAATGTCGTAAGCTTTTTCCATAAGTTCTCCTAAACAGTCACACAAAACTTATGCCAGGATATAAGCTCAAGTAAATCAATCCAAACAGACCCTTATACAATAAACGCTTAATTATGTTGTTTATTTATCCAAACAGAACCTAAATCAAGAAGGCAATTTAATCTCAAAAACACTCAATTTAATAAAGATATGTAGAAACAACAAATATATCCCCTCTGTTGAATTTTTACGGTCCTCATCATACATACAGCACACATTTCTAACAAAACAAACAAACAAATGCTTCTATAGGTGCAAACAATTTGAGAATTTGAAACCAATAATGCGAATATGCACGATATAAGAACAGGAATGTAAAAAACCCTAGAAAAGGGGAAAAGGAAACATACTTGCGAAGAGCAGGAGCCATCTTATTGGTAAGAGTACCAGCAACAATCATACAATCAGATTGACGAGGACTAGGTCGAAAAATGATACCAAATCGATCCAGATCGTAACGAGCAGCACCAGTATGCATCATTTCAACAGCACAACAGGCGAGTCCGAAAGTCATAGGCCAGATTGAGCCAGTACGAGCCCAATTCATGAGATTATCAACCTTCGAGATCACGTACTCCGCCGTCTTTGATATTCCGACGGGAGAGGTGGTCGATGGAGGAGGCGGTGGAGCGTAAGGGGTGGGTGTGGTTGATGAGAGAGAAGGGAGGGTTGTGTGGAGAGAAACGCATCGTTGTGGTGAGGCTATTTGAGATAAACGTGAGGAGGTTCGAGTTAGAAATGCTGCCATGGTGGTTCGTTGCTTTGAGAGCACCGTTCTTCCCCTCGTTCTTCTTCTTCTTCTTCTTCCTTCTGTTTGTTGTTTATGGATGGAGAATACAACAGCGAAACTGTTTTTGTTAGGCGACGTGGTGCACCGTGCTCCATCATTTTTTTTACAAACCAACCCCTAAACTTTACAATATTGAATTTCTGTAGCACATTTATTAGAGAAATATACCTGTACAACCATTTTTTTTTTTGGCTAAACTGCATTTACCCTAAGTTTTAAAATGTTGCAATTTTGACCCCTATTAAAAAAAATGGCAAAAGTGACTCCATATTTAGGGAAATATGCTCTTTTGACCCCTAACATAAGGGAAATGTGATATTTTGACCCCTTATCTTCTCAAAAAGTTGCGATTATGCCTCCTATTTTGGGACATGTGGCGCCTTCTCAGCAATTTTGGGACGAAGGGACCAAAAATGTAATTTTTTTTAATAAGGGGCCAAAATAGCAACATTTTAAAAATTAAGGGCAAAAAGTACGGTTTAGCCTTTTTTTTTTTTTTTACAAATACTATGATATTTTCTTTTTCATACTCACATTATGATTTTGATTTCTCTCTATTGTTTTGATTTTTGTACCAATATCTCTTTTTCTTTTGTAAAATTTTAATTGTCTCAAAAGTTACCATATAAATCAGTTGTTCAAATAACACTACTCTATTTATTATGTCAAATTTCTATGTACATGTAAAACCATTTTTACTTTTACCCGTGCATCCCATCAGGGCCGTTTCTGAGATTTTGGTGACCTAAAGCGAACCTACAATTTGGGTCCTAACTAATAAAAATATATAAACATCAAACTTGATACAAAAAACTACGCAATTTTTTAGGGCCTAATAGACACCTAAAAAGAAAATTTTGAGGCCAGAATTTCGTACATATTTTTTGGGGCCTAGGTCGGTCGCCCTCTTCGTCCTGTCTCATATACGACCCTGCATCCCATCAAATTATATCAAATAAATAGTTGTAAAAATATAGTAAGAACTAACTTTAAAAAGTGATATCATAGAGTAATTTAATTGAATACAAATGTAAATTTTTATTTTTTTCTGCTTTCATTCTGGTTTCTGACCCACTGATGGTGGGCGACGAATCAGACTCGTGCTATATGCACACTGGCCAAGCGTTGTTTCCTCTGAAAATCGAACCCTATATTCTTCAGATACGCTCTTGGAAGGAGCCAATCAACTTGGTTAAAATTATGTTGTTTTTGTATCCAAATTAAATTTTTAAAAAAAAAATTAAGTAAAAAATATTTACAAATCTAGTTTATAAAAGATTAAACAATCATTATTTTTTTATGTCATTTTATAGTCGTTTTAAGGATTAATTTTAACAAACAATTTAATTTTAATAAGTTAATTATTTTTTACTAAACCAATGCACACTTTATAAACTTTATTTGACTTAGACACTTTTAGAACTTGTATTCCACAAACCGAGATAATAAACTATTATTTCAAATTTATATCATCATTCTCTCTTCAATTTAGTCATAAATTATATAAATATAATAAGCGTAACAGGCTAATTTTCGCTAGATTTCTTTTATTGTTTATTTTGTGTGTTTATATATGCTTGTATGTGATTATTTGCCTCTGTGTGTATTTTAATGGGATTTGGTATTGGAAGGGTATTTTAGTCATTTTGGACTTAGGGGTATTTTAGTCATTTTGCGAGCAAACGTAAATTAGTAACTTCACTGTGAGGATTATTTGTAGTGCTTTAGTGACAGAGATTATTTTTACTAAGTTACTAGTAAAGCGGGGTAATTAATTAAGAGTCGATAACTGTTCGTTATTTTATCCGTTAAGTGAGCAGAAATTTTGTGAATTAGTTAATGAGAACTTTGAGCCAATTAAGACAATTAAGAGTTAAGCTCATTTGTGTAGAGCCTATATAAACTCTAGTCTTAAGAGAAATTAGGGTTTTACTCATTTTCACACAACTTTTGAGAGAGATATAGAAAGAAAGAGCAAAAACAAGGGTCAGAGAAGAAGCTTGGGAGAAGAAGAAAAAGGGTAGAGATTCAAGAGGGTGGAGCACAAGTGAAGCTTAAGCTAAAGATTGTGCTCAATTGAGGTAAGGGGGGTAATGTTCATTCATAATTTAAGCTAGAATCTCTTTTTCTACTTAATTTCATAAGTGCTTATTTTGTGAATTGAGATTTTTGTGAAATTAAATGATAAAATTCATGCTCCTTTTTCATGTAGAATTATGGGTGTGATAAACTTCATGAATTTGTGGTGTTATTATCTTAAATTTCATTGTTGTTGTTGTTGAGTTGTTTTCATGATTTTTTACTATTTGAGTGAAATTCATGAATTGTTGTATGATTGATGTTGAAACATGTTTGAATTCACTTCATTAATGTTTATTTATGTTTAAGTGTTGATGGGTTTTGAATTGGTGTGGTTGTTTTGAAGTTTGAATGAGAAATGAGAAAATGGTGGTTTTTGGGGAAAATAAACCAGATGATGATTTTGAGATGAATTAGTATTTTAATCTAATGTTTGTTGTGGTTTTGAATGCCTTTTTATGTTTGTAATCAAATGTATAAGTGTTGGGGTCGAATTTGGGATCAAGGGGATCAAAATTGGGGTTTTGGGGTGAAGATTGGGAGTTCCCGAGAGGGAACAACCTAAACAGGGAAACCTGTTCTGGTGCAACTCGCCAGGCGAGTTGCTCAGTGGCAGACCCCTTCGTTTTGGGTGTTCCGGGCTATGGGGGTCGATCCAGGTGGTTCCAAACTGATCTTTTTGATGTAATTAAATGTATTTGAGCTTTCTAAACCTTTGTAACATCATTTGAGTTAGATTGGACTTGGTTTTGTGAATCATATCATAACTTTTTGAAATAGTTCAAGAACATGAATTTTCCAAAAAATCAATTTCTCAAAGGAAAAAGTGTAGGGCTAAGGATGTCTAGTATTATTATGATTTGTAAAAATGTTTTGGATGAGATTCATGGACTTCAACTTGGTTTTGTCTTAAAAACTTGAACTCTTTGAAAAACGGTAAAATGATACGAACTTTGCAAAACTTTAAAATTTAAGTGAATTGGCCTATGATATGTTGATGTATACACTACTGCATTCATATGTGATTTGTGTATACACTTAGTTGAGGCTTCTCAACGTCTTTGATTTGGTTTGTGACATAACATGGAAATGAAAGAAATGAGATAAACTTGCCGTGATTTTGAGATTTCTTATAATTGGCCTAGGATACTCATATGTCTAAGCTACTATGAACATATGTGAGTAGTGCATGTGTTTTGTTAAGGCAACTGAATACGTTTGCTTAGTTTTGGTTGAATTCCTTAATAGTGACTCACCTTGAAAATGTTAACTTTGATGGCTATGTTGAAGATGTTGAACTTGATGACAGTGTTTTATGTCGTTGTTTATGTCTATGGATTATAACATGATATATATGTTGTTGGTTGTTGACGTGTTGAAATTATGCATGCTAAATTGTTGAGCTTGAATGTGGTGATTGCATGTATAATATTGGAGACGATTATTAGTGATAGTTTGTGTGAACATATGCATTGTTGTTGAGTCATATGTTCATGCATTCATGACTGATGGTGACAGATTTTATATCCATATTGGCCACGATTATGATATTTTTGTTGCATCATGAGATGACGACTGGTACCACATGCATGTAGGAGTCGTGTCTAGGCGCATAACATGATTTGACATGAGTCTTAATTGTTTATGTGCTTGGTGATGGATGTGATTGATGAATTGCATGCTTGTGATGATTGGAATTTATTTGGGTTGATGAATAATGTTGAAGTTGAATGCTCTGTTGCTTAATCATTTGAAGTTTAATTTGATGAAATCTTTTCAATTGCTTATGCTTAATTAGGATGATGTGAAGTTAACCCCCAGTGATCGTTCGGTTGACCGCCTACCTATTTGTATGAATGGGTAAACGGCGTGCAGGAGTGGCTTTATTGCTTGCTTGGTGAGTGTTTGAGGATAGTGGGAGCTTCCTCCGTTATCTGTGTTTGGAGTCTTAGTTTAGGGCTCTGATTTAGGTTGTCGGTCTTTTCTTTATTTCGGTATTGACTATGTTGTTGAGATTTTACTCACATGTTGAGATTGGAGATTTATTTGTGATGTATGTACAATGCTCATGACATAGCTATTTGGAGATGTATGCTATTTATCCGTTGCGACGTTTTTGAGAAAAAATTTATTATGCATGTTTTGAGAACTATTGAAGACGTGACGTCTATTTCTTGAATATTGGTATTATTCGCGTGTTTTATCGCTTTAATAGAAGTAGGGCGTTACGATAAGCAATCCTAACGTAAATAAAACTCGTCAGTTTAATCTTTATTATTAACATGTTTGGAATTAATCAGGGTCGTATATGAGGTAGGACGACCAGGGCTGTCATAGGCCCCAAAATATAAGTACAAAATTTGAGCCTAAAAAAATTAAGGATTCATTAGGCCCTAAAAAATTACTTAAATCCTGATGAGAAGTGTGGTTGTTAGTAATGAGTTTAGTTCTTTGTTGACCCATTTATAATATATTGTGATGTTAAAAGGAGAGTTCAAATTCTTAGCCTTCCACCATCCCAAACTTTTCCGTCAAAATTTAAAAAAGTATTTGAAAGTTAAAATTATTGAAAAACTATCTTCGATCATTAATGTAATAAGAAATGTTGAATGGTCTAGTCATTTTATGTATTGAAAAAGATATGATGGAACATATTGATGTTGCCACAATTATTAGTCATTTTTGTCAAAAAAAAACAATTATTAGTTATTAGTCACTTTGCATCTATAATTATTAGCCAATTTTTGTGTAAGCATTTGAATATCAAATAAAAAACTATATTTTTTCTATATGAATTTTGATGTTTTTGTTAGATAATTTCTTAACATAGTAAACACTGCCCTCTTTAAGTAAATTATTTTCACACTTTAAAAATTAAAAAATTTCTATGTACTCATTATCAAGGATCCAAGTTATAAGTTTACCATAGGCCATCAAATTCTCAAAAACAGTTTCAGGACTAATCGACAAAGTTTATGTACTTGGAGACGACTTTCATACACTTTATGACTATTTGAAAATGTGTTTTTGGAAACACCACAACAACATGATCTAGAATAGCAAAGCAAAGACATCTAACTAAGTGTTGTTACGAAGAAAGTATTTATTGAAAGATTGGATGTTTACGCAAAAGTTTCGTTTGAAGCAAAATGTTCCAACTTGTATTTTTGTTGAGAGTGGGAAGGAACTAAATCAAGATCATTTCAAATGCAACATCGATGCATCATTTTGAACTCAACTTAAAAGAGTTGGAATTATAATTTGCGTAAGAGATGATAACATACAGTAATTTTGTTTTCACCGGGTTTTCTCTATTAATAAGGGAAAACTACTGGATTGCTTAGTGTTACAATGGATTTATGATCTCCAAATAGAATTTGTTGGTTTTGAGAAGGACTTTAAAATTATGGCGGACAAATTTCATAAGGAGAAACTTTGAGTTAGGTGCTATTTTACTAGATTGTAGGGCTCTTTTTTAAAAAATAAATTCAAAATTCACATGTTGAGTTTATTAGGAGACAAGCTAATGAGACAAACTATCTTGTAAAACAATCACATTTTTAGCTCATGTCCATATTTGATTGATATTAACACCTATATCCCAACATTATTATTAATGAAATGATATAAACATCATTACATAAAAAGTCAAAATTAAGGTGAATTGAAAACAAACAAGTCAAGCTTGCACTAATTTTGTGAGATGCCTCCTCCTGATACTTGTTCTCTTCCTGTTTCATTTTCTTCACCTTCAAAAATGTAAAAATGTAAATAAGCAAATTTTAACTATTTCTCTCTTATTTTCCCTAAAAAAAAAACTATTTCTCTCTTATTTAATGATAGTATTTATTAATTGCATTTAATTTTATTCAATTTTGTATTTTCTATGAATCAATTTATTATTCACGAAGGATAATTTAGTCAATAGACATATTTTTTTAATTTAGTCAAAACTCCGAACCTTATATTATGCATTGGACAATGAGAAATATAATCAACCGTTTTTTTTAAGTTTTACAAAAAAGAAACTATATTTCTTAACATGCACAATCTTATCAAATTTTGCTTATTTTCATTTATTTTTGGGTGTTCAATTTATAATTATTGAAATTGATCTGGAGATGTGATTGAGATCTTTCTAGTTCAGACATTATTTCTAAATTTTGTAAATTTAGGATTAAATTGGCTAATTCCTACAATTTCAAGAACTAAGTTTTTTTTTTAAAGAAATTTCAAGAACTAAGTTATTGATTCATTCTTGGCGCAAACGAACTTTTTTTTTATGTCATAATTACTGGACAATTTTTTATCAGTTCAACCCTCTTCAACAATGTTTCTAAAAGAAAAATCATATGTGTCGTCATTAGGTTGTTGCCGGTGTTTCAACTTTTATCAGAATTTAATAATTTACAACTTCATCCACCACAATGGATATGCTGATAATTTAAGTTCAACGTATTTTTTTTTAAAAAGATAAAATGAAATTTATTTAAAACACAAAGAATCTTAGCAAGCACAAGGAATGCTAAGTTAGAAGATTTAAAGAGCAACATACAAAGGAAACATGTCTCTGTATATGCTGAACACCCAAAGAAACACCCATGTATCAAATATAAACTTTTACAAGCAAACCAAAAACACCCTCCACCAAGGGCCCTCGAAACCAATAAAAATTAAACACCAAACAAAGAAGTCATCTCCAAAAACTAAAGTATAAACGTCTGCGATATAGCAGAAACAAGTCTTGTGTCAAACCGTTAAAAAACCTCTCCAAAATAACCATCAAGCCTACTAAAAATTCATGTAACCGCACCTTAAACAAACCACACCAGCTAACATCCATGTAACTGAAAACCCCATCAACAACAAAACTCGAAGAAAAAAACCCACAAAAAGCATAACCACCACTACCACAAACACCACCACCAAAACTACCATTAACCACCAAAAAACCACTATTAATCCTCATCAAAAACCAGCACCAGCCATCACGAAAACCAAAAAACCCCACTGTCCTTCCCATCAGCCACCACCACACACCTCTAGCCACCACACAACCACCACGAAAACAACAACGAAAATAGCTACGACGTTTTCGATGCTCTCTATCACCACTTCATCACCACCACCACACCGCAGATCCACCACCACACCACCACAAGTCGGACTCTTCTCTCCACCGATCCACCAAAACAACATCGTCTACACCACTGCAAAACCACCATGTCATCACTACCTTCACCTTCTATCATCGTCAAGACCGTGCCCTACTCCGCCACAACACACCAACAGAAAATAAAACACGCAACAATTCAAAATGAAAAAAGTAGCCGCCGTTTCGAAGAGAAACAAAAACAAACAAAACACACAAGACCATCGGAGAACATCAACCTTAACGCCGACGCCGACTGATCTGGCGTTTAGAGGTGGTGCGGAGGACTGGTGTCACTCGTCGCACCACCACCTTGACCGGCTACATCTTGCAAATTGAGGGTTTGGATTGGGGTGGAAGTAGGTGTAAGCGGCACCTATATATCATATTTCATACATATATGTCAACAACTTTGCGTTTGCATTTTGCACGAGATCTGATCTTTGCGAAGGATTGATAAAATTACAGTGTGGTTCACTAATCTTTGTTGGAGATATTTGTCTTCTATTCACCATGAATCTCTTCATATGACATATAAGTTGGATAAATGATTTAGTGCCTTAGTCAAGGTGTGTAACATTGTTCTTGTCCGTACAACTTTTATAATAACGTGAGTATATCAATCAAAATGAGCTGGATTTAAGGACAATATTGTCGGTGGAATATTGCAGATTTAAGCGTGCAGGTCAATTGTAACAAAGGAAAAGTGATTTCAACTAAATGTTAAAACATGACGCAGAGCTTTTAAAAAGAACCGTTAAGCAGACTGAGGGACTTACAAAAGGAAAAAAGTAAGAAAAAAAAATAACAATCTATAAAAAGAAAAGTGAAGATTCAATTTAGTTGCTCACAATTATCTTATGGTCCAGTTTAATAAAAAAAAAATATCAAATTAGTTATTGTCATTGATATTTTCAAATTAATCTCTCCGCTATAATGTTATAACGAGTCGAAAACTAATTTATCCTTCACGTAAAATTGTTAGGACTAACTTGGATATTATTTATTGTTAGAAACTAATTTAGGTCACAGAAAAATTAGGATGAACCAACCTAAACCATTACTCTAGAAAGAAACCTGAGTTACCAAAACCAGTGGCTGAAGAAATCATGAGGAAACGAGATAGAACTCTCCTGCTAGATTCACAGCAATTTGATATTGTGCCGTTTAAAAGCACTTGCCGTACACTAAACCTTGAGGAGTCAGAAATCAATAATAAATAAAAGTGAAATTATTGGGCAACATAGATCTCTCATCTCTGGCTCTAGACAGTCCAAACTAGCAAGCAACTAATGATCCAACAATGAAAACAATTCCAAAAGAGATGTTTTGTAGAAAAAATCCAATTTAATGATGTTAACTTATGGAATAAGACTTTAATAGAGAAACAACATAGGATAAAGTGACATGATTAGCTTCTTTGTTAGAACCGAATAAAGAAACGATCAAAACACAAATGGAAAGTGCACAATCTTTGGTAACAAAGTTAGGTCAATTTTACATACTCTGACTTCATAGTGGATGCATTCATCTCTATAATATAATCGATGAAAGATTAAGATCAACTTACAAACATCTTTTAAATAAATATTATGGTTCAATGTAACTTTGTCCACTTATCGGTACCTATGAATCATACTCATCATTATCATATTTTATTGGCTCATTAAACACCGAATTGAAACAAAATATGATCAATTATCCTATTTTGTCCGTCTTATCACTTGCCACCATCCGGCCTAAAGGGCTGGGGGAAATAAAAAAACTATGTGATTAAAAGTAATCTCATTCTTAAACTATAAAAATATTCAAATTTACTGTTTAACTGAAGTTGCTGATGCAGTCACAACATGATATTTACCAAGAAAAATTGTCTGTCCCGCATTCCCTAATGTGCCACTTATAGCTGGATTACAAATTCAGGATAATATGCTTTTTAGAAGTTTGCCCGATTGATTAATAAATGAAAGTAAAGCAAAGTACTAGGATTTCTTTCTCTAAATTCTGATTTCCATTGCAACTGCAAAACCTTGGGTAGGAAAGGTCCAAATAATGAAAAACCATGTCCTTTATTTGTACTAGACTTTCCTTAAATGCACCTTTTTACAATCACTTTACAATAGTGCCACCATAGACCGCACAATAAAAATTAACAGAGATTGTGATATCTACTGCTTTTGTTTTGTTTGTGAGTCTCTAAAATATATAATATTGGATGTTTGGTAGTGTATATATAAGTGGGGTGGTGCCAGTTTGAAGGGTAAGTACATTGCACAAGTAACATGTGCTAGGTATATTCTTTGTCAAGTTATAAGAAATGAGAATAGCTAGGAAATGCTCATATTGTGGAAACTTTGGTCACAATTCAAGGACTTGCAATAACAGTCTCAAAGAGCAATTTCATCTTTATTCTTCTTCACCTTCATATTTGCCCACAAAAAGGAGTTTCAGAAAGAACTACCTGCCATCATCGCGGACCTCTTTATCAGTAGCCTCCTCCTTGCCTACCATGTTTGGTTCAAATGAAAATTCAGATAGTTGCGTAAGAAACGGGCATATATCAACAATCAGACCCAGTAAAAAAGGTTATAATTATACTATTGTCTCATGTCTCACCTTACGGATCAGTTTTGTGAGGGTTAAATTAGGCTGAATCCAAAATTCAAAATCCGGCCAAGTGAATGCTCCATATAATGAGAAAATTAAGAATGGATGGACATTTCAACTAATTATGATTTAATTTGAACTATAATTTTAACAATTGATTTATTGATACCACTCACTTTATACTGGTTATATGAATTTTAGACTTTCTTTACATTTGCTATACCCTAGAATTGTGAATTGTTGCTTGGAAACGAAATTAACATAATGTACGTTTTTTTATGATCAGGTATGCAGTGGACTGAGGAGGAGCACGAGATATTTCTTAGAGGACTTGAGAAGCTTGGGAAGGGTAACTGGAGAGGTATATCTAGAGATTTTGTAACAACAAAAACACCAACCCAGGTTGCTAGTCATGCACAAAAACATTTTCTCCGTCAGTCTCAGAATTGCTTGATCAATAGAAGAAAACACCATCTTAACCTCCATAATGTAAGTAAATTAAAGTATCTCTCCATATAAATAGTTACATGGACACAGACCTTACTTTAAACTTCTTTAATTTTCACCATCTTATTCTATATTGAATTTAGCAGGTGGGATGTGAAAAATCAGCAATAAATTTGACTCCAAATGATATCAGCTGCATAAGCCAACTAAGTGGAAGTAGAAATTTTCTTCCTCAGTGGCTTTCTCATCCTCAACATTCAATGATGAAATGGCCTAACTCTTCAACATCAACGAATTGTACTCCTCATAGTGCAGCACCTGATTTAGAACTCACACTTGCAACTCCCATGCCATTAGAGCTAACAGAAGCATGCTCTGTAGACCCCTTAAGCTAACCAGTAGTGTATGTGACTACTGATTTGGAACAGTTGTGCTAATTTTATTGTGTCACTCACTTTGTGTAGCATTGATTTTCATGGAATAAAATAGAGAATGGAAGTATACCACATTTTAAAGACTAGTTTTAGGTTGAACAAGCGAGATAATTCTTCATCGTGCACAAATTATTTTTTCACCATTGGATCAATAAATTTCGTCATTAGATAAAATGATATATGATGGAACTTTTTGATCAAATGATGAAAAACACACGGATGGATGGTGTAAGACTATTTTACTTGTGTATGACAAAGTCTATTTTAACACAATAAAGTGGGAGAGAGTTGCCCAAAGAACTTTCACTTTAATAAAAAAATTTAGACAGAAATAGCATGCGATTTTTTTACTGAAAATAAAATAAAGCACTATATACAAAGAAAACATGTGAATATAAAATAAAAATAATATGAGATGTAAAATTTTGAAACTATTAGAGTTCGTATTTGCAATCCAAAATACATAAATATGTATTGTACAACATAGTCAATGACTCAATAATATTGATAATCTTGTTTCAAGCTATATGTATGCAGACTGCAATATACTTCTTAATTTTACACAACCTAGTAGATATTGTGTGCTTTTAATATGAAAAATGATTTTAATAATTGAAGAAAAGCGTACAGTTATTTTGAACCCTTATGCTCGCAGGATTCAAATTCAGAGGTGTTTAATTAAAATTACTATGGAATGATTTGAGTTCTTGACATTTGCAAGTAATAGTTTGTTATTTCCTATCTGTTATCACTCGGTTGAGTGTGATTGTTTTTTTCTTTCCAATCTATACAAACCATTATAACTCATTTATTATGAGTACTCCCTCAGTCCCAAATTGCAAGTGCAAATGAGTCAAACAAAATTGATGTGTATTTGATTTGAAATTTTGAACCAAAACTAGTACCTTGTGATTGTTCCATAACCCAACTATATATAATATTCAACTGTATATAATATGGTTGTTTTGAGTTTAAATAAATACTATTAAGTTAATCATCCCATAGATAATTAGAGTAACTTATAATTAGTAGCAGAGCCAGCCTTTTAACTTAAATAATCCATAATTGCCAGAGGCTTTGACCCTTTGCATATACCATACTTTTTCAAAACCTTCTAAATCTTTCTTTTGTTACTTAAAACAATAACTACAAGTACAACAAATATTCTTATAGACTAAAGTGAGGCAAAAATCCACACGTAGAAATTTAAATTAAAAAATTGGTGCATTTTAATAATTGATTCTTAAATCTGCAAAAATGATAGTATTTTTTTGGCAGAAATTAACATTTTGGAAATGAATTAGTGAAAATTTAGAGAAAACTACCTCATTCTTCAAAATATCAATTTTTTCTCTTGAAAGGTTGTACCATTATATGTGCACGAGAAGATGAAACATATATTCTCTCTTTCTAGAGTTTATTGTAGTATTCGATGTAAAAAAAAAACTTGAATTATCTCCTTCAAGGAGATGCAAACTCTAAGTTTTTTCATGGAGTAGTGGCTAGTAGGAGAAAGCTTAATCATTTGGTGTGTATAAATGTGAATGAAGTTAGGGTCGAAGGAGTAGAAGGTACTTGAGAGCTTACCTTTTATGATGGTGACGTAAATTCTTTTGTGTCTTTGTTAATTGAGAAGGAAGTTAAGCGTGCAATTTGGGATTACGATAGTTTCAAGTGCTTCATGGTGTATATTTTAGTTAAATTTCTAAAAGAATTTTGGGATGATCTTAAAAATGATTTATGTGTATCTTGAATGAATTTCATGCTAATGGGAGAATGGTTAAAGGGTCTAAGTGCATGATGTTGTTCTAGTTCATAAGGTCGACAATCCACAACGATTATCTTATTTTAGGCTTATTTCTCTAGTGGGGTGCATGTGTAAACTCTCACAAAGGTTTTGGCAAGCAGGCTAAATAAGGTTATTACGTCGGTGATAATTTGGAGAAACGTATCATGTTTGTGAAAGGAAAATAGATTTTTGATGGTATTATTATAGCAAACAAAATCGTTGATAAGACTACAAAATTATAATTTTTAAGGTTGATTTCGGGAAGGATTATGACTCAGTTGACTTGAATTATTTAGGTGTCATGATTAAAATGAACTTTCAAGTAAGATAGAGAATATGAATGTTGGAATATGTAAGAATAGTGAGAACGACGATTCAAGTTAATGGAAGCCCAACTAATAAATTTAGAGTGAAGATTTTTGACTTTGGCATCGATTAATATTGGTTTATTTTCTAGATTTCAGGTTGATGAAAACTACAATTCTCTTTTTAAGGTGACTCATTTGCAATTTGCAAATAATACCTTAATAACGAGGAAGAAGAGTTGGGCTAATATTTGCATCATCAAGGCTATTTTGCATCGGTTTCAATAGATGTCGGACTTAAAATTAATTTCCACAAGAGTTTACTTGTGGGGATGGTTGGAGGAAGCAGCACAAGTGTTGCATTGTAAGCTTGGCAATACCCCTTTCAAAGATCTTGGGTTTTCATATTGATAGTAATTCTCGTTGAATAATATTATTTTTCTATGTGTTTGACTTGTATTTTAAAAACGAAATTTCTTATTATGAATTTTTCAAACAATATCTTTATGACACTTGTTAACATTATGCATAAAGTTTTTACTAACAGAATCTTTAGCATACTAATAGTAGTTAACAAAACTCTTTAATTAAAATCCACTAAAATAAAATGACACGAGAACACCATATGCCAAACTGTAGGACATGTGTATAATTTTCTTGTTTGGATTATGAACGGTGAGGCTGTCTGGTAGGCATATCCGATCAAAAAGACTGACATAGACAAGAGCAAGTCATAAATGGTTCATTTATGAAATTTAGGATTTTGGTGGGATTGCGTTCCTCCATTAAATAGAACTCACCTATACCAAGTGAATACAGTCCTCACCGTTTAATAACATGAGATCTGGAGTGGTGGGAATTGGAAACTAACTAGACTTCTTGATAAGTTTGATAATTATTAAAATGAGAAATTGATATTTCACATCAAAATTTTGATTCCAATTACAATGTCTTTTTTTTTGTGTGAGATTAATTTGTTAACACGTGTAAATTATAAAAAAGAAAAAAATAAGAGAGATAAAGATAAATGTATACACTAATATATATTTTATTTGGTCACATTTATCAAGAAATATTCTTTTTTCAAATTCAATAAATAATTTATGTATCTTGATTATATTTATAAATATACATTAAATATGCAATCAATTTGAAAAAAAAATATTTTTTTATAATTGTGATCGGAACGAGTATGTTACTTGTATTTTGATGTTTAACTAACACAATTCTATAAAATAAATGTTAATGACATCTTTTTAATTTGATAAGATTTTTTATTTTTTTATGAATAAGTGACGAGTAGTTTAGTGGTTAGAAATTCATTTCTTATGATGAATAAGTGGGGAGTTTAAGGTTCGAACTGGTTCATGCATATTATAATGAATTATCCCTATCAAATAAGTTAAACTCACAAAGACAATAAAAAAAAAAAACTCACGGATACAAAGAAAACGATATTTACAAGACATGTTCTTTAATCCTGAAAGTTGGTAGCCATGCTTTGCCGAAATAAATTTTCTCCATTGAGAAGATCACCAAGGCTTTAGGCCTCGAAAAATATATGATAAAAATGTCTCATATTCTAATAAAATTAATAAATTTTTATTTAACTCTATATTATTTCAACAAAGGTTAACTCGATTAATTTTATTATCAATAGAAAAAGAAATATCAAATGAAATTGATTATATTGGCTTCTTATATATATGATTTTGTATCTAAAATGTATACAAAAATTAATCAACATCTTAGGTTTCTAACATGTGTTGAAAAGAGAGAGTTGAAATTAAGGGAAATGTTAAAACTTAAAAGTGTTTTGGGCACTAGTTAACCAAAGGCTTAAATATGGTACTCGTCCCTGCAAATATGTCTCTTTTAAGTTTTGGTCCCTGTAAAAAAAAAATTTGTTTTTGGTCCCTGTAAAATTTTTTGTTTTTTAAAATAGTCCCTTCAGGGACTATTTTCAGAAACAAAATTTTTTGTAGGGACCTGTTTAAAAAACAAAATATTTTGCAGGGATCAAATACTACAAAATGGGTCCAGTCATCATGTGTCACGTATACAAATCATCAGAAAAATGGGGTTAGGGACTATTTTAAAAAACAAAATATTTTGCAGGGACCAAAAACATTTTTTTTTTTACAGGGACCAAACCTTAAACGAGGCATATTTTCAAGGACGAGTGCAATATTTAAGCCTTAACCAAATTAATATATCAATTTTGTTTCGAAAAGTCATAAAAAAATTGCATATTCAATTTTTTGAGAATAAAAAAATTGTCATTTTAGTAAGCAGTTTCTAGTATTTTACTTTTGGGTCTTGATAACTATATTTGTTTATATTTGTTTTTGGTGGAAGGCTAGCAACACTCATTTTTCAACATTTTTTCTAACACTTATTCTTTTATTTAATGGAATCAATATATGTTTCAATACTTTGTGTGAGTTTAATTTTTCAAAGTGCAGACCCACAATTATTTAAACCTATAAACAAGTGAATATCGTGAAAATTAAAAATGAAGAAAAATCAAATAAAAAAGAAAGCACCGTAGAGAGAATCTAAATCCATCTTGTCATATTTCTTTTAATATTTTCCCATACATGGGAAGTCATGTTCCAAATAAGGAAGACCGAAGTGACTGCCTCCTATGCTGTTGAATTGCTTTGTTCCCCAGAAGCATCTCACTAAAAAAAAATATACTATGTGATAAATATTTATTTTTGAGAAATGTCACCGACACACCTTTTAACACATATTTTTTAATACACTCTTTTTGATTGGTTAAAATTCACATGAGACCCACAAAATTTATATGAGACCCACATGATTTGGTGGAACCGTGTGAATTTTAACTAATCAAAAAGAATGTGTTAGAAAGTGTGTGTTAAAAGGTATATTGCTAACATTCCTCTTTATTTGTAATTAATTACAAAAATTTGTCTATTCCAACTTCATTTTTTTTTTTGAGGCTCGGGCATTTTACTCCCTTCTCTATTTATAAAACTTTTTTAATAAAAATTTGGTAACAACAAGTACATATTACAACTAGCTAGCCACAACTCACAATGTGATTTTTTGTAATTAGGCTCGTAATTAGTTAATTCCTCTTTAAGTTTGATTAACAAAAAGGGACCAAAGAACAGAAAGAGAATGAAAAAATGGCCAATATAAATCGAAGTTGCATCGACAAAGAAGAGAAAGAGAATTAGTATTGGACCTGTAATTGCTAGCTATACTTCATAGTAGCTTATTATGGAGTACATCAACAAGTTTCATATTTTTTTATACACTTGATTAATTAAAATCAAAACCACTCACTAGTGTCCCCAACCTTAATATTCTGACCCCAGTTAAGTACCCTTGCAAGCCATTCATCGTCAAAATCATCTTCTTCCATATTTTTGTATTCTTCAACAAGCTCGTGAGGTTTTGCATTGTGGTGGAGCTCAACCACCACCGGTGAAATCTCCTCCACCTTCGGTGGCAATGGTGTGGTTGTGGAAGGTTGTTTGGGAAAAGCAATGATCTCTTTGTAGTATTCTTGCATGAGTTCTTCTATTGTTTCTTCTTCGAAACAAAACTCACTTGCCTCGTCGTCTGAGTCAGGAAGAAGCTCATGGAGCTTTCTGGTGAGAGCTTCGGTGGTACACTCTGTAGTAGTAGTTGCACTCTCTTTTTCCATCAAAAGCTTTCTCTCTCAACCACGTCAAATCAGAACACACGAGGACTAGACTAGACAAGAGAAAGAAGGGTTAAAATATGAGAAGAAAGTGAGATATCACGTTGGCATTATACTAGGTATGGATGGATGACGTGGCAGGTGTTCTTGTTGTTCTGGGGAAGGTCCATGTGATGTGATGAAACGTACAAGTCATCGCACATGGGAGTGATGTCAGTCTAAATTACATCACCATCACAATATTACTAAAATAATAATAGCGACAATACAATTTAAGAAATTAACTTGTAAACTTTAATGAGTCTCGGCTAACATATGATTTAAGGACATACATCTCTAAAAAACAAGAAAAAAAAGAATTAAGGACATACTAGTAAAGGATTGGATCAGAATTTAAAAGGATAAGTTTTGTTAAAATTTTTTAAAAGGCTTTAGAGGATTTTAATGTTTCTAGTTATCAAGATTTATAATATGGGTTTCAATAAATTTAAATGATTTGAAATTATTTTGTCAATTTATAAGATTTTTTAAAAAAAATTATAAATTTTAAGTTACAAATTTTTTTGATTGAATACCATAAGATTTTTTTATAGTAAAAAAGTCTTTTAAAATCTCTTAGAAGATCTTAATTCAATACACCATCCTTAATCAAGAAACTGAGTTCGAATGGTTAATAATCAATCGGAAGAACACGAGTTTGATTTTGAAGTGAAACAATTATTGATCAAACTATTTCTTTAATCAAACTCCGGATTACCAAAATCATCTTCCTCTGTGAACGGAGGTAATTAACACAACAACAAAAATCAAAACTACCACATATTTCTTTAATATTTGTGTAAAACTTAAAAGAAATGTCTAATTTAATATAGGAAAAATACATATTAAGGAACTCAAAAGTAAAAATTTTAAATTGAAAACGATAATTTTTGCACTTTTGCTTCTTTAAAAAAATAATTTTTGCAATTTATAAGTTTGAATATACGTCTTAAAAGGTAACATTTCCCAACTTGATTTTGTTTTACTAAAATTGCACATAAGTTTTTCATAATCAACCAAAACCAGTCACAAACACCCTCGTTGATATGTCAAACATAGACTTCTAAAAAAATTAAAATAGTTAATAGAACACACATGTTTGATTTTATCATTTTAATTGAAAATGAATAACTTATCCACAACTTTCCAAAGACAGTCTAAAATTTGTCAATTTTTTTTATCAATTATGTATAATGTTTTTTTTAATCAATGTGCACTATTACATAGACAAATTATCAATGACTCGGCTAGTTTAATAGCAACGATCTCATAGCAAGTGTTCTATCAAATTTAAGGCAGGTCATAATAACATTTTAAAATTTGAATTGTGTTTAACGCAAATCGTGATAAACTGAAATTGTAAAGTGAAGACCTGTTGTAGCAACAAAAGTAAGTATTTAAGTTATCGTCTCCATAGGGACTGGTGCGATATTCTAAGCCGTTCAACAATCGATATCGTTCTGAGCTAGGGTTTCAAGGTTGATTTGTTTCATAGACTATCAAACTAAAAGATTGTAAATGGAACGAGAGTTAACAGGGAAATAAGTATGCTGGGATTAAACTTCATCAACCTACTCATACGTATTCTTGGATTTGGGTTGCGGATTCTAATTATCAATCGATATTATCACATATTGCTCAACAACATCATTCGTGTCCAAAAGATATCGTGAT
>Ga0315914_1000742_pt1 | contig 44140 bp, 25 predicted proteins | sample MpolenodulesMG_FD_203920 | JGI IMG/M metagenome (GOLD analysis project Ga0315914, IMG submission 203920) | Medicago polymorpha root nodule microbial communities from Los Angeles, California, United States - elongated nodules | ecosystem: Host-associated > Plants > Roots > Nodule | place: USA... | reverse complement strand
AAAATGATAAAGTATAGATAGCAGCCGGGCGAACATGATCTAGTAAAACTGACAGATGACAGAAAGTATTGAATATGTCATAGATTCGATCTAACACGAATCACCATTCATTCACGCACCTTATTAAAAGCTACCAGCAGCCGCCGGGTCAAGGAAGCTAAGTTACGTTTTTCTTTCTTTTTGAAAACATGTTCCAAAACCCAAATTAATAACCAAATGAGTAATAGACATAGCATTTTTTTTAAAGGGTCATGTTAACTTGTGCTCTAAAGTCAGATGCTAAGAATTAAATTTTTGGCCACTAATAGTAAATATTAAATGAAAAAAATTAATAATATTTTTTTAAGTAAGAAATTAACACAATTTCCGATACATAATTTCTATTAATGAAATCCTTAACATGTGCTCTAAGGGCACAAGTTAACATTTTCCTTTTTAAAACATTATCTCAATATTAAGAGAATAAATGATTGAGAAATGTTAATCAGTGTCCCGGAGTACTAATTAAGGTCTTTAAATAGTAACTTGTCATAAAAATATGTGTAATTAATGCATCGGAAATCAAAATATTTGACTTTTCTATAAATAATTTCTTAAAGAGTGCTCGGGGGCACTCGTTATCAAGACCCTTATTATTTTATTTTACGTAAACAAGCTGAAGCCAAGACCAAAATAAAAAACTACTCCCTCGGTTTCTTTTTAAGTATTGTTTTAGAATATTAACACAAAAATAGTGAAATGTATAGAACTTTGCACTTGAAATTTACTTTGTTTTGCACTTGAAATTTTTAACAATTACCACTCGTCTTATTTATAGAACTTTAATTATTCATGGAACCATTATTATGGGTAACAAAATTTTGTTTAAATTTTAAGATAACAAGAAACAAACTTTGGTTTTTCAAATATATAGTATTAATTAGTTTTATTGTAAAAAATAAGAGTAATTGATAAAGGGTATAATTGACAGATCATAATTGTAAAATACCAAAACGACAGTTAAATAGGAACGAAAAATCAACACTAGAACGACACTTAAAAAGGAACGGATGGAGTACATTACTAAACAAACACTTAGGGCATGCAAATGTCAATAATACCATAGAAAGTGACTTTAAAAGCTCTCTAGAGGATTCCCTAAAGCATACAAATCAAAATAGTTTAAAGTTAAACTAAAATTAGTTAAATCAATGATTGATTTGTTTCCTTCACGTCAAGTGTGGTTAATCTAAGCTTGTCAGTTTACATTCTTGAGGTCACAAATGCTCCAAATCAAAGTAGGAATATTCCAATTAATATTGTTTTTTATTGTTAAGATATTGACCTATACCAACAAGCACTTTCAACTTGAAGGTAGGTAATCTCTTGTCTTTGAGTGATATCCACTTTGATATATGTGCCCTACATCTCAAGATGGAGCTTGTTACATTACACTACAAGGCAAAATAAATTTAGAGAGTACAAATTTGTCACTAAATTAATAGTTTCCATCACAAAATATTTACGACACGAATTTGACATTTGTCGCAATTTATGACGAATTTGTTGTGTTTCAAATACAAATAAATCGTTGCCACTATTTGACAAAAAATGTTTTGGAAAGGCATTTTCACAAACATAACTACTCGGAGGACACTCTCGTCTAGAGAGATTAACGAAAATTTTATGTGTGTCATCGCAGTTGAGCTTGACTCTTCCCTCCCAGGTTACTTCCAACCAATGACATCAATATCATTTTGTTAAGGTCACCCAGTAAAATGAGTTTGATAACATTTATTGAGGATTACATCAGTTGGGTTATTGGGTTGAAGAAATCCTTCTTCAAAGATACTTTTGTTTCTCCACGTCCACGAGTGCAAGCATGCTACCATGAAAATATTCTGCCAAACTTTTTATGTGTGATCTCGCCATATTATTGAAGATCCAATCTTCACAGGCCAAAATAATGTGATTAGAAGTCAACTTTAAGCATGGATGATTGTTTTGTCTTCATTTACACTAATGGTGCATGCGGAAGAAACTTAAATCCCTATCAACTTCTTTGATGCCTTGTTATGAAGTGTTCATGAGCAGTAATCCACGTGGAGGTATGGATGATGTGAGGACTCTTCCAGCTCCGTAAACTTTTTCAACTCCCCTCAATGGAGAGGATCCCCTCAATGAATCAATTTAAAAGTGCACCAAATCGTGTTCAAGTAATAAAGCAGTTGGTAAGATTGTCTCCACATGAATTGTCGTTTCAACTCGGCAACTAGCGTTACTTATTAAAAGAGAAAATAAAAAGCAAATAAATAAATAAAAACGGTAAATTGGGGGGAGTATGCAAGTTTAATTTGATTGCACAAAGCAGTAGTGATTTAGTAACCTGGTTTGATAGCAGAATTTTAGCGACGGTTTCGAATCCTCTCTATTGCCATGTTTGATCTAAAGACAAGTAAGCATTGATAACCAACAAAAATGTTGGTTTACCTTTGTTTTTACCTCTAAATTAAGTATCTTTTAAGTGATTGCATGACTTATTTCTCCTCCCATGTGTCTATTTAACTGTTTTGTTTTGTTGGTTTTCTTTGCAATGTTTAAGCATGATATTTGAACATCTGACTTGTTTCAAGTATGTTTGAGATCGTGTAGGATTGGAGGCAGTTAAAAGGCTAGTCACAACTAAGCATCAAACTGAATGAATACATGATGTTTTAGAGTCCACTAATAGATTTGTGCTGAAATTTCATGAAATCGCAACATGACACATGTTCGGTATTTTGATCATATCTCAAGTTGTAGATGTCCAAATTGAGGCAAACCAAAATCAAATGAAAGCTAACATCCATATCTACAACTTTCATGAAGACACTTAAAACATAATTCGGAACACAAAGGGGTGAAAAAGACACATTTTCGGGTATTAGGCGTCAGAGCTGCAAAGCTCAAGCTTCAGATCCATGAATTAGACGTTGGGTGCTCCAGCAGAAGCGCATCGCCCCGTGCCGAGTCTGTTACACTATAAATATGTTTTTTAACGTGTTGGAGACATCTTTTAATCAATTTTGAGTTTAGAAACTTGTGCCTAGCAGAGAAAACACAGAGGGTAGTTCCCAACACCATTGAAGGAGATTTCTCAAGAATCATTCATGGATTGCTCTTGTAATTCTTCTTTAATCTCTTTCTCTTACTTATCTGTTATGAGTAACTAAACCCTCCGTTGTTGGGGATGAGTAGACCTAGATGAATACTTTTGTTATGTGATTTGATCTTTGATTATCGATGAAAACTTATTGAATTATTTTTCTTATCTCCATGCTTAATGCTTTTATTCGCTTGATCATCGATTAATTGATGTACGGTTCATATTGTCAGACATAAGTTGAATTTATGAACGCTTTGAGATAAAAAAAATAAAAAATTGTCTTTGTAATCAAGGAATAGATGCAAACCATTGAAACTATTGAGAATTCTTGTTCATTCATGCTTAATTCTAATTTTAAATTTATTAAGGAACCCACTCCTAGTTCCAAAACCCGATAGGGTTTCATATCACTAAGAGTCGCTATTGTTCCCTGCAATTTTTGCTAACCGTGAGTGAAAAAGGAAAACTCATGATGAAAGGGCATGGAGGCAAATTTTCTACACACGGTACACCAGTGGACTACCCAAAGAGTAGTCCACCTTATATACGTAGCCTTCATGTATGGTCTAGTTACAAAGTTTTGCATCCAATCTGAGATTCGCAAGTTAAAAATTACAAGTAGGGATCATACGGGCCAGCGCAGGTTTGTTTGTGTCAGTCAGGATACAAAATCACATTTTTAAAAAGCACTATATACTAGTATTTGGAAACTTCAGTTGTAAGCCTCCTGGAACTGAAAGAAAAATCTTCACATAAGCTTTTCCGCCCCTCTTGTGCTGTATAGTCTCAAAAACAAAGAATCTATACTATCTGCTGCTTTAATTGACATAAAAATATTTGCCAAGTGTGTATGGACTCAGTTCCCTTTTTCACAAAGATAAGCTATAAGCTCTGACTTAGCTTTCTCGAGGGCACCAGCCAAATTTTCAGGCTTCCTCCCACCAGCCTGAGCGAAGTTGGGCCTTCCACCTCCTCCACCACCACATAATTTTGCTATCTGTCCAATAAATTTACCTGCCTGAATTCCCTGACCAACCACCCCTGGAGTAAAAGCAGCCACTAGACTAACCTTCCCTTCACCTGGACATGAGCCCAGGACAATAGCTGCTGGATCTGCTATTGTTTCCATTAAATATTCTGCGGCACTTTTAAGTGACTCCGCATCAACATCATCCAAGCACTCAACTAGTATCCTGGAATATTTTCAACAATTAATAATAAAAATGATGCATCAACTTAAAGACCATGCAATAATTACATTTTCAACCATAATTTTTCTTTTCTATTTCCAAGTCCTGTATATACAATAGACGCACAATGAAGGAAAGCTTTTGTACAATGGTTAGAGTTATTGTTGTGTTGATTACAAGGTCAAATGTTAGGTGCCAGGAAAGGCTACCTGCAACAGACCTGTTCGTGTGCAAGCCTTCCCCGTATCCCACCACGGGAACTTTATAACACTACGATTAGGTTACCCTTTATCAAACTCCCAATGGGTCTGACTCCATCCTGAAACCCACAAGGGTGCGGGAGTTTTAGCACCAAGTCACCCTTTTGTGGAAATACACATATGAAAGACATCCTCCCATGTTCTAGTTATGTCAGCAGCATTCACAGAAAATATATTCGAGGGAATATCAATGATGTGACGCAAGACCTCTGCTTCTTTTTTTCCGGCAGAGACGAACCCAGGGGAGGAGGGACACGCATGTGTGTAACCTACCCTTGTCCAATGTCATTCTACTTTTATGACATGGCATATCATTCCAGTCGGTATTACTGAAGTTATATGGACAACCATCAGAATAGTTTGCACTCAAACACGCACAGATCCAAAACTATATCATATGAGGGGTCAAAAAATATATAATTATAAATATCACATGAATATTAATTTATAATAGTTAAATAATATTTAGGGGGCCATCCTTTGAAACAGATGAACTTTGGAGCTTTACTGAGTTGGTGAAGGTGAAAAGCTTGTGCTCCTCTAAATAGTTGATAAAGATTTTGTCGTTGGTGGAGTTTCCTAAAGCAAAAGCGCACAAGCCGGGAGTGAAAAGTTAGACTTTTATATCTGAAGCAGAAATTTCGCTTCTAGAATAGGAATATCGCCTTTCACCCAGGAGGTTGTATCTGCAAACAAGAAAAGGGGAGATGGAAGGGGCCGTGCATTTCCCTTTCCAATCTGTCCCTGTGCTCAGACAACTTTTGTTTTAGCAGTTATTGGGCTACCTTTGAATGGTTAATTTAATTAGGAATAAATTAAATTTTAGGTTTTATTGTTTTAACAATTATCAACGCCAATCTCTTGAATAATCCTAATTAGAAGAAAATTAAATTGACTAAGTATATGCAGATTTATATGCTCAAACAGTATACATTAGCTCAATTCATCCAAGCTTTTGGCATCTATTAATTTTATTCACAACTAGCCTTTTGTATGGGAGTTAAATTAATCAGCTTCCATTCTTTTCCTCCTAATTACATGAACTCTTTTTTAACTTTAGAAATAGAGTACCACAACACTTATAATATAAATGCTATTGGGAAAAAATAGAACACCCATTAAGCCTTCCTCCGTTGCAAACTTCCCTAACGAATTTAGAATTTCGAGCTGCTATATTTTGAGCATGTATGGAGTTCATTAAAAATTTATTATTAGTTTTTTAATTGTATTATACTGTTATAATTAAATGTTTATTTAATATTTATTTGTTAAACTTATTTTGGGCTCCCTTTTCATAGATATCTGGATCAGTTTCCAATTGTTGGATTTCAGTTGGTTATGACATGACATTATATCAAGGAAACATCTTTCACCTTCTTCCCCAGTTATATACAATAGTTTGTGCCTTACAGGCAGAAAAACTTTTTTTGGTGTTGCTAACAAGGGAGAAGGTCCTCTCCCAAACCCATATCAAAGTAACAAATACTACAAGATGGAGAAGTATTACCTGTACTGTTTTGAATGCCCCACCAAAAACGCTCTGCTTGCAATAACTGAAGCTTTGTAGACTGCTGCTTTTGCACGCATAGCCGAATTTTCGTTTCTTGCTACCCGTATCTCCTCTAAAAGGTTTTCTATCCTCACAGTTACTTCTTCAGGTTTAACCTTCAAAAGTTGATTATAAGTTATTCAAGGAAAGAAATGGTACCAAATGCAGAAAATATCAAAATCTACAATACACCAAAATGGTGGGACCCCTTTCCCGAACCCTGCGTATGTAGGAGGTTTAGTGCACTGGGCTGCCCTTTTTTTTATTAAAAATTCATATTATAGATTATTATAGACATAAAGGAAATACTCTATGTATTTGAGCAACACATGCAACAAGGAACCCCAAATGTGCGAGCATGAAAAAAGTGAGACAGTTCCCTTATCTTATGTGTAATACACAGGGAAACAAACTAGAAAAACTTTGTAAGGCATGAAAATATCGTAGTAAATACTTTGGTTTTGGTAAGGAAACGCTGTAATTAGGGCCTTTGACACCTCAGTGGCTCCACAGAGTATCACAGCAGACTTCGGTCCTTTGGACAAGCAATGGGACTAATCTCCGCTTGAGTGCCTAGGTTGCAGCTGAAAGCTCTTCACCTCTCCCCAAGAGTGTGTTCTGCGGGGATCGAATCTTGGTCCTCCCCATAAACTCAATGCTACATAACCAACTGAGCCAACCCGCATGGAAAACCCTACCCATATTGTGATCGAATCCCATCTTGTAAAAAATATGATGGTTTGTCTCTCAACCCTAATTTTGCTGCATACTCAACCCCAATAAAAGGCAAGGAGAACAAACAAATACCTATAAAAGGCATCCCGGTGCACTAAAGCTCCCGCATACGCAGGGTCTGAGAAGGGGTCCCACCATTTTGGTGTATTATACCCAGCCTTGCCCTGTTTTTTGCACAGGAGGTTATTTCCAGGACTTGAACCCATGACCTTTTAGTCACGTGACAACAACTTTACCGTTGTGCTAAGGGTCCCCCTTAAAACAAACAGATACCTATGCGCACAAATTTATATTATTAAGTATTGGTCATATTAATTGCATGACTCATGGATATTAACTACTGTCTGCACAAAGTTATACTATTTGCACAAAATTCTGAAACACTAAAATCAGGAACATACTTTGAGAGTGGAACATAGCTGTTTCAGATATAAATCACGGGCATTGACATATTCAATGAAAGCTTCCCCAGCTACAGCTTCTATTCGCCTGACACCAGATGCAATACCCTGCTCTGAAATTACTTTAAAACCACGAATTTCAGAAGTATTACTGACATGAGTCCCACCACAAAGTTCCATCGATACTCCAGGAACCTCTACAACACGTACCTGCAGCACACCAAATATGATTACACAAGAAGAAATGGGATAAACATCATAACATTCATGTCTCAGATATGAAACATATATAATCACATTGGCAACTTTGATCCACTAGCTTACGGTGGACCTGACTTGTATATAGTGGATTTAATAACTACAGTTGTTTGATAAAGAAACTTATCCCAATACTTTATAGCATTACTTTTTTTTTGTTATTTCATATAGCATCTGAGCCTATAGTCTGTATTGTATTATTTTCTTTTTATTTTTACTCTGAATATATTAGTTATATACTCCCTTTAAAACAAAAGAATCCTAGCCCCTAGAAAGTATATATTTTCCTGTAAAATCTTAAAATTTATATAAAAGAATTATGTGTACATGTCATTTTGTTTGCATTATCACATTTTGTTTAAAAATGAAAAGTATATTAAATAAATTTAAGTATTAAAAGCGATAATAATTTACAAATCAATATTATACATAAACACAATTTATACAAAAAAAAATAGACAAGTCATTTTATATTTATCAGCGAGTTAACCGCTAACTTTATTAGACACTTTAAAGTCAGACAGTTAGCATAGCCACTTTTAGCTATAAGCCAAGCTGCTAACAACTAGCTGCCACTAATAAAAAAAAATTGCCAATCAAAGTCGTAACCAAAATTAGATGTAGACATGGTTGTGGGCTGTTAGGATTTACATTTGGTTTGTACTGTTTCAGAATTTTTCACAGCTGGATGCTCTTATTTTTTTTCTTCAGAATCTAGTATATTGCTATGCCGTATATTTCACTACTATAGTCCATGCGTAGGTGCTGGTACAAGTGATAGAGAGAGAGATAACTATTGATGCATCTGAAATCACAATGTAATTGGATTCTAGCAATAGTAATAGTAATGTTGGAATTTAGATCAGAAGACATGATGATTCCTGAAGATTAGTTGCAATCCATCCCTGAAGGTCAAAGTTCTGAGCTCTTTTGAAGTACACACTTCATGTTTAAAACTACCAAAACAGAAGTAAGCTAAATTAATTTCAATGTTAAATATCAAAAGCGTTTGTAGCAAATCCAACCTCTTCCCCGTATTTTTCTCCAAACATTGCAATTGCTCCTTCTCTTTTTGCATCAGCAAGAAGCATCACTTTGGTCTGAAGAAGAATCGCATCCTCAATCCATCCGTTGATCAGCAGTTCAATTTCTGCAAGCTCGCTATCAAGGAGTGGACGGTGGAAATTGAAATCAAACCTGAGACGATCAAATGCCACCAAAGAACCAGCTTGAGAGGTCTCCTGACCGATGACCTTTTTAAGCGCTGCTTGTAGTAAATGAGTAGCGGTATGATGAACCTGCAAAGCACCAATCATATTTACTGTAATCTTGAACAACTTGTAAGCTTCGGATTTGAAAATAGGCATGACTATGATGATGTAAATTTTTGTCTGTATCAAATTCTGTTATGACTTAAGATTCACCAAAGAAGTAAATAAATAAAATGAGTGGGTACACAGTTTTTGTACCTTGGCTCGTTGCCTCAACTTTACATCCACTGTTGCTTCCACCTGTTTGCCAACCTCTAGAACACCCTTTTGGACTGTACCCTTGTGAACAAATATATTACCAAAAGACTTCTGAACATCTATTATCTCCACGACAGCCTTAGGTTGATTCTCACCGTCTGATATATACAGAAAACCATGATCTCCAATTTGTCCTCCTGATTCAGCATAAAATGGAGTCTTGTTCAGCAAAATTTCCACATTACTCCCTTCACTAACCTGTACAGCTGGATCACCATTTACCACTAGGCTTGCTACAATTGCTTTACAATAAAGACTTTCATATCCAATAAATTCAGTGTCAGGTACATTGTCTGCAATATTTGTCCCACTTCCAATGGCAAGCTTGACAATATTGTGTGCAGCTTGAGATTGACGTCTTTGCTTCTCCATCTCAATATCAAAACCATTCATGTCAATACTCACACCACGTTCTTCAGCCACCTCTTTTGTTATTTCCATAGGGAAACCATAAGTATCATACAAAATAAACACATCTTCACCAGCCAAGCAAGGTACGGTTCCATTTCTTTCAGCACTTGATATAGCATCAACAAGCTTCTCCTCAAGCAATTTCTCTCCTCTCTCCAGCGTCTGCACAAATCGAAGCTCTTCTCTCTTCAACTCCTCAAGGATACGGGGTGCTCTATTCTTCACATCAGCATCAATGTGAGTGCTTAACTCTAATACTTTCTGAGCAATTATAGGTAAAAATGCTCCTTCAAGGTCTCCCCTACCATCACCTTTTATACCAAGCAACCTTCCCGTACGAACAACTCTTCTGATAAGCCGTCGAACTACATAACCCCTCCCAACGTTTGATGGTACAACGCCATCAGAGATGAGAAACACAATTGCACGCATGTGATCTCCTACAATCTAAGTAAAGAAAAAATAGCATAAATTCAAAGTAATAAGAAAGGCGAATTGAAATAAACTGATTAAAAGTCTACTGCAACTTGTATGAAGATAGTCACACTTACTTTCAGATACCTTTTTGTCTGGTCATCAGATATGCCATATGAAATATTTGCTAATTCAGAGGCCTTCTCTATGATGGGGAGAATCAAGTCAGTTTCATAGTTGTTTGGAGCCTGCAATGGATAATGAATAAATATAAAAAGGACTTGAGAAGCAAATGAAAATGAGAGTACTGTGAGTAATGTTTCATTCACACCCTTTTTCCTTGCCCCACTTTTCTCAACAATAAGCAAGGATGTGGTGTAGGGTGCAGAAATATCATAGTTCTAGTTCTAGTCTCCTAGAAACACTTGTAAAAGTACAAATACTCACTCACTTTTACAACAATTCAAAAGAATGAAATACCTTTTGAAGGATGCGAGCCATGCGCTCCAGACCAAGCCCAGTATCTATGTTCTTCTGCTTTAGAGGTTCGAGAGAACCATCATCTTTTTTGTTGTATTGCATGAATACTAAATTGTAGAACTCTATAAACCGTGTATCATCACCAAGATCCTGCTTTCAAAACCCGAGTCATAAAACATTGTCAGTGAAGTGATTTGAAATAACTGAATTTGGAACAAGTATATCATACTACTTACAGCATCGGCATATCCCCTCTCAGGATGAAAATCATAATAAATTTCAGAGCAAGGACCGCAGGGACCGGTGACTCCGCTTGTCCAAAAGTTATCGTCTTCACCCAACCTCTTAATTCGGTCAACAGGGACACCAACCTGCAGAGAAATGAAGATGTGATGAGAGGAAGAGAAGCAGAAGAGGAGGAGAGGGATGTGATGTAATTTTACCTGTTGAGACCATAACTGGAAAGTCTCATGATCGTCTTGGTAAACACTAATCCATAATCTTTCTGGAGGCAAACGAAACTCAATGGTAGATAAGTCCCATGCCCATTGAATAGCTTGTTTTTTGAAGTAATCACCAAAGCTGAAGTTACCAAGCATCTCAAAGAAGGTATGATGTCGTGAGGTATGACCAACATTGTTGATATCATTAGTACGGATGCAGCGTTGTGAAGTAGTAGCACGAGGGACTTGTCTAGGAAGTTTACCAAGAAAGATAGGTTTGAATTGAAGCATCCCAGCAATGGTGAGGAGAACAGTGGGGTCATCTGGAACGAGAGAAGCACTGGGAAGGACCTTGTGACCACGGGAAGCATAAAAACTAAGAAATCTTTCCCGTATGGAATCTCCACTCACACAATTATTATTATCATTGTCTTGCGATGATGATGATGTACAGAAGGGAAGAAAACGACGACGACGACGAGGACGACGTAGTTGTAGTTGTTTGAGAGAGATAATTCCTCCTCCTCCTGCTGCTAATGTAATATAATTCATATTCATATTATTATGACAATAATAACAATTAATACGAAGGAAGGAAGGTTAATTAATTACCCGTAGAAGTAGCAGTTGGAATGGCGAGTTTTGGAAGCGGAAGCAGCAATGGGAAGAGTGGAACCGCCAAACCTGAATAATTATTAATCAAGGACAAGGAATGGATAACCATATCTTCTTCTTCTTCTTCCTTTCTCACTCAATCACTTTTCCCTCCTTACTGCCAGTTGCCACATATTATTATTCATCACCCAATCATCTTGCCTATTCACAAATTCTACCTTTCTTTGGGTTATTTGCTTCTTTAATCCTAAGGACACAATCCTTCGCATTTTCCTTTTCTTTCAATTTTATTATTTTTTTCCTGCTTTCTCTTTACAGTTTTTATTTTTGTTTTTGCTGTAATATTTTATATATTTCCAAACTTTTAATGTAGCATTTAAAATCAATAAACTTCAAGAGTTTGTTATAATAGTAAAAGGCAAAGTCATTCTTCCGTGAGCTTAACTCAGTTTGTCTCGTGAATAACGTTGAACTCTCTCAAACCAAGGGTAGAACTGAATGTCTTGAATACGATTATTTCCTTTTTTTTTTTTTAAAGTTCTTAATATTTTTTTTCCAAAATTTGATTACATAGCTACTATTGTCAAATTTTTATAAAATTTGGTGGAGTGGAGTTGATCCACTCAATAAAAACTTTTAATTCAACCGTTAATTAATGAAATCTAATATCTATAATCAATTAATCCCTCCTTATATATATGTATAGTTTAAGATAATTTTAAAAAGTATGCATTTAAAAAGAAAAATAATTTATGGGATTTAAAACCAAAACTAAAAGAAAAATACCAACAAGAGACCTAACACAAGTTAAGTATGTAACAAAAAAAAAAGCACATGTTAAATAACTAAGGGTATGTTCGGTGAACAAGATAAAGAAACATGTTATAATAAAACTATCATGTCTTATCTATATCAATTATTTGGTACAACAATAGGATATGATAAATTAAATCCATTACTAATCTTACCCTATATCTCCTTTGAAATTTTAAACTTTGATTTTTTTGGTGGGTTAGCAACCTGATCGGATTTCTCAAATTCATCATAAACGAGTCTTCCCTTCCCTTGTATCTGATCAGTGTAACCCTACCGAATCGTACATCCACCACGCTCATGCCTTATGTTTTTGCCTCCTACCTCTCTTCATTTGAACATATAATGGTTTAATCCATCTAAAACCCATTTGCAACACAAAGTTTTCACCTTTTTTAATCCTTAATCGATGATTAAAATCCAATTGCTTCACTGGGTTGATTGTAAATCGCACCATCATTGATTATCTGCTTCTGTTTGAAAACTCAGTTGCTTATATGGGTTAATTGCAAATTGCATCATCATCGTCAGAAAACTCGATTGTTTGTTCTCAATTTGTTTTGTCATTGTCATATCCTATCAATATCATTATCGAGCTATTTATCATGTTTTATTACTATCCTATCATGCACATCAAACAATGCCTAGAATATTTAGTCATACTTTAAGAAACATATTTAGCACTACGTATCTTGAGTTCAAATTTAAGCACTTAAAATGCACCGTCGTTAAAGTTTTTTTTTTTTTTAATCGACAAATAATATTGAGCAAGGCTAGCTTAAGGTGCACTTAACCCGCTAAAGGGGGAAAAAGAGTACAAAAAGGCCTTATAGTAAATGGCCCCTCAACACCGCGAAAAGCTAACCAAAAAACCTCCTAAAGACCTACTTCCAAAACGGAATAGGTACCAGTACAAAAGCACACGCACCAGCCAAAAGGCCTACGGCAACCAAACTAGAAAAAAACCAGGGACCTGCTACAAGATACAAGTAACAAACACCATGACAGAACTAACAAACAGCCTTTACAATTAAATCCAAGGACCAAAAAAGACAGCTCCTACTGGGAAACCACCAACAGTAACGAAACAACCCCCTTCAATCAGACGAAAAACACCACCTTCGATCCTACACCAGCACCTCGACCAAACAATCACTTCCTCCCAAGACAAATTTTCGAATGCCATCTCCACTCATAATACATACATGAAGGGATTTTCAATCTGGCCATACTCCATCTCCACGACAGCAGCTTGATATCCTCGACTGTTTCTTCCGCTTTGAAAACACCGTTGTTAAAGTTCTTAAAAGTTTTGTACTTCACATAATCCTCTCTAACTTGAAGGATCTACAGTTGTGTTCAGAGCATATCCAACATATACTATAGGGATTAGGGAGCATATCAACGAGGATGAATATTTTATGTTGGAGTGAGAGAGTTATTATCAACCATTAAGATCAAAATAAATGACTCGTGTGCCTCTGCTTCTAAAATTTTCACGCGTCTTGGTTTCTATTGTTCCTTCTCCATTTTCTTCAAACATCAAGAGTCAAGTTTTTCTATTTTCGGTTTCCACTCAACTGGTATAACCTTGATGTGAAAGAGCCAATTTATAAATTAATAGTCAGAAGCTTTTAGACTTGGTGACAATTTAGAAACTAAACAGGATCCAGAATCAACCACCATCATGCAGAGTCACATTCACACACCCTTAATTCAAAGATGCAACTATCTCTTCGATCTATTTTGTGTTTTGATCTAATACCCTCAGACTGATTTCAATCTTACTTCTAACTTTAATAGGCTATACAAATTAGGTTCATACAAATGGTATGCTTTGTTAATTGGAATTTCTATGAACCTATGACCTATCCTTACATCCCAAATCTTGTAGGATCAAATACCCACACCACATCTAGTAGCTATGAGTCAATCCTTGCATTTAAGTTTTCAAAGATCAAATCAAATGATCTACACAAATAGGCAATTCTATTTTGTTGACAAGTCGATCATACTGATGGGCATTTAAATTGAAAGAAAAGTGGGTTAGAAAAACAAGTGTGCTGATTTAAAAAGTGGAGAATATTGAGTGTATTTAAGATTTGGAAGTAATTGATAAAATGAAGAGTACATAAGCTTATTGGTTGTAGTAGGAGGAGAATCAAAGTGATATTCCATGAAAACAAAACAATGTTTGTAATAATAATAATTTACAGAAAGTATATATAACTCATATACTACTGCTTACAAAGGGAGTGAGAAAGAAGAGTGTAATGAGTTAATGACAACTTAATCATGAATATGAATTTGAGATGGAAATGCTATGCAAATGACTCCGCCAAGCCAAGCCAAGACTTTATTCATTCACCATTCACTCAGCAGCAATCTGCAAATGAAGAGAAAGAATTTTGTAAGATAACAAAAATAAATAAAAGATATACTAAATTAATATTATAAAGGAGGAGGGAGAGTGAGTGAGTGACTTGATTAAGAGGATTGTCAGGAGATTTCTTCCAAAGCTTCCAAATCATGTCCTTGTATTGTGTGTATGTAAGCCCTGGTTTCTCTTGCTTCAACTTAGGTAGTTCAGCTTCTTCAAATGCCTGATGAATGAATGAATGAAATCAAATCAAAATTGAAAAAAGAAAGAAAAAACAGATAAAACGATACATACCTTGAAGGAAGCCTTGAGGCGCCTCTCTGGATGCCTGTCGGGAGGTAAGTTGTTATCGATACTCATCTTAGCGATGGCTTCGTCAAGAGTACTCGCTTCGATAATTGAATCATCGCGATTCGTATTCGACACAAGCACCACTCTCTCGTACTCCTCCTCCCCAGCTGTCCTCTTTTTCGCTTCCTCCGCCTTCTTCATAGCCATGGCTTGTTCCTCCTCCCGCCGCTTCCTCAGCTCCGCCTCCGTCACCTTCGGTACAGGGATCGACACCCTGTTCGCCTTCTTGTCAGGCTTTTTAATCATCTTCTCCAGCTCTTTCTCCTCCAGCTCCGCCAATCGACGCACCTCCGCTCGTCGTGCCGCCGCCTCCGCCTTCTTATCCGCCTCTTCCTCTCTCTTCTTGGCGGCGCGTGGCTTTGAACTCTCTGCCTCTCGCCAGTACTGCTCCTCCTTCTCTCGAGTCTCCCGATCCTTTTTCTCCGTTTCCGCGGCGCCCTTGCGGGCCCTCGCCGCCTCGGCCTTAGAATTCACACCCATCTTTTTAGGCATCTTTAATTCACGACTACCGTAACCCTAGTAGGGTTTCGCTCGCTGGTGAATGAAATCAGCAGTTGCTGCTGAAAGGAAAGAACCGTGTCCTTGTGTCTACACTCTACACGTACACCGCACGCATTCATCAAATCAAATCGAATCGAATCGGATCGGATCCAATAAGTAACCAAATCAAACAATCCATGGGCTTTGCCCCACTTCATTGACATTAATAATTCCTTCAAAAAGAAATTGACATTAATAATATATGTTAATTTAAAAAAAAAAGTGACTATGTAATTCAAAAAAATTATTATTTTTTATTCTATAACGTATGTGAAGTTCAAAAAAATTGTTTGGAGGTTAAAAAATTTCATAAGTTTTTTCAAGCATGCTTAGGATGTTAAAATATGATCTTACACAAAAAATTATAATTTTTCGTCTAAAAACGAATTGATAATGAATTTTTAAAGCGACAAAAACTCAAAAAACAACACAAAGGAAATCTTGACCTAAAAAAATAATTAAGAAACAATCAACCTACGTTAGTATGTCACTATCATTCTACAATCAGTAATGCCTCCCAATCTTGCAAGTACAGCAACTAAATTCTACAATCACTTATGCCTCCCAATCTTGCAAGAACAACAACCAACGTAGAAGTATAAAAGATTCATATAAACACAAGACAATGAGACACGATTTTTCTTCATAAAGTTCAACAATGGTACCTACTTATGCAACTATAAAGCATGAGTAGTTATGTTTGTTTTTGTGATAGATTATGGTTTGCAGTGATAGAACAAATACCTCTGAATCACCCACAAAGCAATCACCCATGCACCCCCGATAAACCACCACCAACAATATGCAATGTTTCACAAGCTTAGTTCCTTCTCGACCCCTTGCCACTAATTTGTGTATATGAGAATCATATTTAATAAACTCTATCTTGCACGAATGTCTAACCCTTATTAAGACTTCCCACGTGACAATTACTTTCGGGTATGCTTCATTTAATCCATTTAAAGCTTGAATGTAAGACGTGTAGCAAACAAACATCCAACGAATGAGATTTTAAGCTTAAAAAAATAAACATTTGTCCCTAATTGGTTTCTCTTAGATCCAGTCTCATTTCTTTATTATATTAACTAGAACGTCCACCCGTGCTAAACATTCCTTGCAATGCAATATTCAACATCACAAAAAATTACAACAACTACAAATCCAAAAACAATACAAATGACACGTTTTGATAAATCTCTTTATACACCACATTTGAAGTCGTATTAATGCATTTGTCATATTCATCGGTGAACAGAATTTTCAAATAATTTCATGATGTAATGTAACTCTCGATATTGCAAAATACAGTTGATCATGTGAAAACACAGACTGAGGAAGGTATGTGCCAATCCTTTTAATGTAACTCATAAAATTGCAACATGCAACTGACCATGTGAAAACATATACTTGGTAAAAATTATGAGTTCAGGCCTATCCTGATCTTTTATTGCTTTCTTTGGCTTTTATTAAAAAAAGTAAGAACATATAAGTTAACATAAAAGTCAATTTATTTGCATAAGCTAAAAAATAAATCAATCCAAACGGACACTTATAAAAAAAATAGCGAAAGTGAAAAACGTTTGGAAAGAAATTATGGACAATTATAAAAATAATATTGGTAGATTTTTATAATTATTTATAGGGTTAATTAAGTTTTTAGTCCTATAAATATTCACAATTTTGTTTTTAGTCCCTACAAAATAAAATCACACTTTTTAGTCTCTGTGACATTTTCCTCAAGCATTTTAGGGGCCAAAACTGTTGCTAGAAATTTTTTACAGGGACTAAAAGTGCTTATGGAAAAATTTATAGGGACTAAAAATGCTGATGAAAATTTTTATAGGGACTAAAAAATGTGATTTTATTTTGTAGGGACTAAAATTAAAACTATGAATATTTATAGGAACTAAAAACTTAATTAACCCTTATTTATAAATAGACACAACGTACGTACGCTTGTAATTATGTTTGGTTTTGGACAATTGAACACAAACAAACACCAAGCGCAAGCATGTATATAGCAGGCTAGCAGCCTACCAAAATGCATAACTTACATACTAAACATAAATAGTCCCACAATAAAGACCATGCAATGGCAATATCCAAAAAATTACATCAAATATCAAATGAAGTCACGTATGAGGTATTGTAAATAATTACAAAAGTTTTGAGACAATTGGCCCCAAGGCTAATAAGAATACATAGAATACACCAGTGAGCACGACCACTCCTAGATAAGATGTTTGAACACAATATATACTCCAGTGGAGCAAGCTGATACCAACTCCTTCAAAAAAGAGGTAAATTATACTGCATGTTCATAACGCTTATACTTTATCATCTTTCATAATATATATATGAATGAAAACTACCAATGCAAGTTGTGCATATAATTGCATTCAGTCTAATCTAAATACAGTAGAAAGATTTGGAATTCAAAATTTGTTTATCAAATGTCTAAGACAAACTATACCAAAGATATATTTGAAACAAAATATGCTACAAATTCACCAATAAAATGGTATTGAATGATATTGAAAAGGACATTTGAGTAATTAAAGCCTCCACCAATTCATCTTAATTAGACCGGTAATCATTTAAAATAAGATATAGTATTAAAAAGGCAAACCACCTTTAGGCATGTAGTAGAAGCATGTAATCAAATTTCTATTATAAATCATAAAAACATAAAATGCATGACAACACAAACATGTCTGCATGTGCTTTTTCAAGATCTTTCAAGAGCAATCATTCAATACTAAAAAAATAACAGTTTGAGATATCAGAAAATAATGTGATGCAGCTCATAATTGTGAATAATAAAAAAAAGAACACCAGGAAGAAATCACAATTTGGGAGATCACTTTATTAAAATTGAAAAAATTAATGCAATCACAGTTTGAGAAATTGATAAGTGCTCAAAAGTAACATATTTTGTGTTAATCTAGGCATTTTAGTGACTTGTTCTGCAAGTTATCTAAGGAAAAGCTACCAATTGATTGTATTTGTACCATTTATGTTTTACATGCTTGATTCTACCCAATTTATGCATGAAATGACAAGCAAGGACTAAGAAAGAGCTCTTGCGCAAAATTAGTTGTTCGCTTACGCGACCATAGCTCGCGTACGCGAGAAAGTTCCAGGGAGCAACCCTTTTGTACGCGTATTGCACGCGTCCTATTCGCTTATGGAAAAGTAGTTGTTCGCTTACGCAACCTCAGCTCGCGTAAGCGTGTGCAACGTCGAGAGCAAAAGAAAGTTCGCTTACTAGCACACGTCCTGTTCGCTCACGCAAAATCAGTTGTTCGCTTACGCCACCTCAGCTCGCGTACGCGTGCAAGTTCCAGAGAGCAGCTCAGATGGTACGCTTTCAGTTTGTTTCCCGCACGCTTGAGCGAAGTTCATCAAACTCAGAGGATAAGGTCCCACGTGGCAGGTTCTAACTGGCCAATGGAAGATTTCCTGGTTGTTCGCGTAAGCGAGCGAGCTCGAGTACAACTCATATAAATAGTTTTCTCTTCTCTTTCCATCCATCTTTTACTGTTTTATTTCATATTTTTCTGGTCTTCGAGAGAGAATAGGGCATTTCTAGAGAGAGAAACACTAGGCAAGGTAGTTAAGAGTATATTTAACCCAAGATTTGTTGAAACATCATGAGTCTAGGCATGAAATCTTCATCTTTTCTTCATCATTTGCCAAGCTATCATAGACATATGTAGCTATATCTAACCTTGTGGGGTTTGAGGTATTCAAACAAGTTATTATGAAAACTCTTGATCTTTTAATATATGGTTCTAGCTTATTTATTCAATATTGTTGTTATTCTTGTATTTAAAGCTTTATTGAGATTTGAAATGATATTGACAAATACTTTTGGATCTAGGAATAGAATAACAATCTATCTAAGTTTTCATTCTAGACATAGATGTTAATCTTTGATAATCACTTTTAATCTAGAACTTAATGTTTTTGGATCGATTAATAGATTGGGAAATCATCGATTAACGATCCAATCGACTTTGTGATCGTTTAAATAGTTTGGGAAATCAACATTTAAATGATCCCTTAAAAATAACGATATCATTTGGACACGAATGATATTGTCGAGTGATTGTGATAATATCGTTTAAAAAGCTAGAATCCGTTGTTTGATCGAGAGGTTGCAGTTGTTACGCTTGGGTGAGTGTCTCTGACCCCAAGTGAAATAGCCCTATCTCTACTCGTTTTGCTTTTATGTCGAATAGTTAAAATAGTTTTACACAAACAAACATTTATACTCAAACACTTAAAATGATAAACGACGTTAAAATGTTTAAGATATACGCAACTCCCTATGAAAACGATCATATATTATACTCACGTGTAAATAGTTTTATGACACGTAAAAATTTTACATCAGAAATCACAGCTTGAAGAATCACTTTCTTTAAATTGAGATTTCTAACATTGGTCATGTGGATTAGTTTTTGGGTACAGATAAACACTATATTATATTTGGCAATCTGAAGGCCACTTATTGAACCTACCAATTTGTCTCCAGTTTAAACAAAGGAACACTTCGAGGAAAAAGTATTGCATTTTGCCTCTCCAAATTCTTAAAGACAATTCTAATTTAAAATTTAAAATCACCAACGATGCAAAACACTGAAGAAAAATAAAAAGGTGTCTAAAGCATTGTGTAGACAGTAAATGAACAGGGTTATGTAATCAAAAATCCCCACATCACATGGAAACAGAGATAATGTAGTGTTTATTTTGTACCCAAAAGACTTCACTCATATCCATTATAATTCAAACTAGAGGTGGCAATTGGATCCATCAAATCCATATCCATCTAGTCCATCTACTATAAAATCCATCAGATCCATCCATCAAACAATTTATTTTTAATTGATTGGATTCAATCCATCCATTGAAAAATATGGATGGATCCAATCCATCCAACTTATTTTAAAGATCCAATGGATCATTTTTTATTGGTTATTTTTTATCCAATAAATAAAATCACTTTTATTATAAAAAATAAATAAAAAAAAATTAAAGTTGAATAGCTTATTTCTTCAAAACAACTTATTACAATCTCTTTTTAAAAAACAGCTTATTTAAAATAGCTTAATTTATGCAAAACAGCTTATTAGGATCTAATTTTTCAAAACAACTTATTCAAAACAGCTTATTTATGCAAAACAGCTTACTACGACCTCTTTTTAAAAAAATAGCTTATTCAAACCGCTTATTTATGTAAAAACAGCTTATTAAGTTCTCTCTTTAAAAAACAACTTATTCAAAATAGCTTATTTATGCAAAACAGCTTATTAAGTTATTTTTTAAACAGAGATCTTGATAAGCTGTTTTTGCATAAATAAGCTGTTTTGAATAACCTATTTTTTTAAAAAGATGTCGTATTAAGCTGTTTTGCATAAATAAGCTGTTTTGAATAAGTTGTTTTGAAAAAAGAGATCCTAATAAGTTGTTTTGCATAAATAAGTTGTTTTGAAAAAAGAGTTCCTAATAAGCGGTTTTGCATGGATAAGTTGTTTTGAAAAAAGAGATCCTAATAAGCTGTTTTGCATAAATAAGCTGTTTTGAATAAGTTGTTTTGAAAAAAGAGATCCTAATAAGCTGTTTTGCATAAATAAGCTGTTTTGAATAAGTTGTTTTGAAAAAAGAGATCCTGATAAGCTGTTTTGCATAAATAAGCTATTTTGAATAAGCTATTTTTTAAAAAAGAGGTCGTAATAAGCTGTTTTGCATAAATAAGTTGTTTTGAACAAGTTGTTTTGAGAAAAGAGATCATAGTAAGTTGTTTTGCATAAATAAGTTGTTTTGAATAAGTTATTTTGACAAAAGAGATCCTAATAAGTTGTTTTGCATAAATAAGTTGTTTTGAATAAGTTGTTTTGAAAAAAGAGTTCCTAATAAGCTGTTTTGCATAAATAAGCTGTTTTGAATAAGTTGTTTTGAAAAAAGAGATCGTAATAAGTTGTTTTGCATAAAATAAGCCTTTTTTGATAAACTATTTTTTTTATTAAACAACTGATAAAGATAATTTGTTTTTCATAAAAAAATTATTCATTTTGTTATTTTATTTTATGAAATTAAAAAAAAAATACGGATGGATTAGACATCCATCTATTAAAAATATGAAAATGGTTGGGTTGGATGAATTTTATTTTTAATGGATTGGATTGGATTGGATTGTTTTAAATGGATTTAGTGGATTGTAATAGGTTAACAGATTTTTTTTATTCATCCATTTCCATCTAAATCCATATCTATTCAAACCATCAATTTTGCCACCCCTACTTCAAACTTGTCTCCTCTGTAACTTTAATCCTATCTTCCTCTTCATCAATTCACCTTGAGATCCTATAAACAATGTCTTGTATGATAAAATAAAATAAACAACGTACTCCATAGATATCTTAAACTAAAGATCAAGAAAATTAATCTCTACTTGTTTTTTAAAATCAGCCAATTTATTCACATCGAGGGTGTGCAAGAAACACAACCAAACCCGCAGCAAGATAGAACAACAAAAACACGGCTTTGACATAACAGAAGCCGCACAACCAACAAAACCAATGCCAGATCCTACAGCAGAAAATCTGCACAACAGAAAGGAACCATAAAACTAACAGAAAAACCAAAAGCACTAACAACCAGCTGCCGAAAGCCAAACAAAAAGGGGATTGTTAGAGATCGGTTTTGAAGAACCAAATGAGATGAGTGGAGGCTGAAGATGATCTATATGTGGGAAAATGAAAGAGAATAGATCAAATGATTATTTTCCCTTGAAAATGAACAAAAACACAGTACTCCAAATATGACCAGCATGAAATGTTTAATACTACAACTGTATTGAATGAATACCTGTATAATTCCAATACTGAGACAGTGCTCAAGGAGTATGTTCATTGGTTGAGTGATTTTCATCATTATTATCATATGTATCGAGCTGTAAAAATCATTTATTATGCTGCCATTTTTGCATATGCATGTGTGATCTAAATAGTTTAGGTGGGATATAGGTGAAAGATGAATGAATTTGGGTTTTGGAAACATACAAAAAAAAAATTGGGCTTTTGAATTTCAAATTTGAAAGGGGTGGCGCCATTTCTATTAGGACTAGGTTTAGGATTTAGGGTTGCATTCTTAGCAAAGATTAGATATAAGGATGTTAATAAATTTGCCTTAATCCTAATCCCGCCTTTTTTTTGCGGGTCTAATTAATTTTTTATGAAAAAAAAAGGGTTTGTAGCTACCTTACGACAACACTTCATAACTTTCACCACTAAGTCACTCCTATTTTTTACTGAAATATTATTGCTTCCAAAATAGATATACGGTACTAAAGCCTCTTTTTTAAGTCACTAATACCTCAGTGGTTCCTTCTTTGATAGCAGTTTTTTTTTCTTCATTGTTAGCGATTTTTTTATGGCAGTTCCTTTTCGTATATTTTTCTTTTAGTTACCACGTAAAAGTTCTTTTTCATTGTTTTCCTTTCGATTACCACATATCAATTCTTTTTCCTTTTTATTTTATAGATTTAGTTGTTGTTTTTTGCAGTTATTTCATAGCATAATACTCAATATATCTTTGCAAGTAAAAATATAGGCAATTTGATATTTATATACAAAATTTTACAAAAGCCATGCATCGCACGGATTAGAGTGTAGTTAAGCTAAAATAATAAATATTTACCCCTAATTGGTTTCACTTAGATCCAGTCTCATGGTCTTGCCTTTATCTTCTTTTCCCAAATTAGTTTCTCTCGTACCCATCACACTATTATAAAGTTGAAAATTAGTTCTCAATCACACACCGTACTAATTTCACCTTTATGGCTATTAAGTACGGGCACTGCATGCATGCTTTCATCTCTATTTATGTCTCAAATTTAGTCTTATATAGGACAAACGTTATCAATAAATCATGTTTTTTTTTTTTGTAAAAACGTGCCATGATGGATGGAAAAGGGCGCTCATGCAGAGGAAGATGGAAGGGAAGAGGAATGGATTGTGTTTTTTGTTGGCTCGGTTTCCAACCCGGACCTTGGATATATTATGCATTGTTCCTATCAACTGGGTTAAGTTCACGAGGTTAAATATGTTTTTTATCATTATAAATATATCGAGTTTTTATTTTCTTTTTTCTAAAATTTTCCTATGACTTTTGGTCTCTGTAAAATTTTTCAATCACCACTCTTAATTCCTAATTTTAAGTCAACTTATGTATTATTTTTTTTAATGAAATTGTACAAAAATATGTAGTATATTGTAGAAATCTCTCCAAACAAAAATAATTTTTTTTAACAAAACATAAATTAAATACAAATTTTTAACCGCCTTCATATTTGATTAATGTTTTATTAAAATAAAATAAAATTGGGAGATATTTTTTTATTTTTTTGGGAGATTCACTGTCCTCAAATCTTATACCAGCAACTTCATCTTCACTACTCTCAATTTCAGCACCAGATACATCATCTCCACTATCATCAATTCTTTAGAAACTTCCTCTCCACCATCATCAACTCCTCCATAAACATCAACTACACTATCATCAACACATCTAGAAACATTACTAAGGCCTCCTTCAACATTACTATGACCTCCTCCAACATTGGCAACTATGATCCCCGTAATTGAATGCTCAACATATATGTGAGCCTCACATTTGTTTTGAATTATACACTCAACAATTTTATCAATATCATTGTCATCTATAATCCTTACATACTTTTCATCCTCACTAATATATCACCATAACCTATACTTAAGATGATCATCATTTCCAAACTCTTTCAATATACCAGTAGCTTCAAAATAGCTCCACATATCCTTATCAATCCCATCAAACTGATTCTTTTTCCCTCTTTGTTATACAAAAGAAAATCTCTTACAAATTCACCCCCATGATGAAAAACAACAGATACAAACATCCATGTAAAATTTAATTTAGACTAAAGTAGTTAATAACCCTACACAATTGTCTCTAACATCAACACAAACAACAACAACAACATAAAAACTACAAGGAAAAACAACACAAACCAACAACCATTCTTCTATACCTGAAAAGATAAACATTAAACCAAGAAAAAACCAAAAACAGAGGATGAAAAAGTTTGTTTACCTTCAAAACACAAAACCCCGCTGTTTAATTTGCTTCTTCTACCGTTTATAGCCTTCGATCACAGTCATATTCTCAAATGGTAACGTTTTGCCATTGTTTTTGCCTTTGATCACCATCTGAACCGCTTCTTCTCTCCACCGAAACTGACTTTCTGACTTTAGAGGAAACCCTAAAGATAGGGACGAAAATGAAAAGGCATGGCATTTTTGCAATAGAAAGTCATCTCAATGTTATAGTAAGTTAAGTCAGCAATGCTGCTTTTTTTTTTTTTTATGGAAATTGATGTAGGGACCAATTTCAAAAAGTTAAAAAAATACAAGGGTTGTTTCACAATAAAAAAAGATATAGGGACTAAAACAAAAAATGTGCTAACTTACATGGACCTTTTATATATTTAAGCCTTTTTAAAAATTAGTTTATTTTGTATTGTTTCATATTTTATAATAACATTTAAATGTATATGTTAATGATGTTCTATATCAAAAATAGTGAAAAATATGATTTGATTTTTTTATTATAATAAAATGGACCTGCACAATTTTTTATTGTCTTGTGTGTGTTAGATTTTCGTTGGTAAACTATTAAGAATAATAATAAAAATATTATAAAGGGAGATAAGTGTAAATTTTAACACTAGAGAGGAGGTGAGTGTAATTCTCGCTCCTCTCAATAAAAATAAGTGTAATTTTTCTAATATGTTTTGCATAATAAGGGAATGGAATGTGTATTTTGATTTAAAAGGGGAGGATAATATGTTTTAAACATCTCTCAAGAAAGATGAGTGTAATTTACTTTTGCTTTTTTGCATTTTTTTTTTGTTTCTTTGGTGGTTTTTATATATTTAGTGGTTCTTTTACAGTTTTATGATATTTTCTTGTGTTTTTAAGTTTTTTTTATTGATTTTTATTTATTTTATATTATTTTATTCGAATTTTTATATCCTTTTTTATTCAAATATTTAATAAAATAATATTTAATGTTTATAATTTAAGTGGATGATAAAATAATGTTATATAGCCGAACTTGATGACGCAAGTTTGTGACCTAAGTAGGGACATTAAGATGTTGGAAGGTCTTTTGATGTGTGAAGAGAAAAAAAACAAAAAAAAATAATAATGTTATATAATCCATTTTGTACCACCACATCATCAATAATGAGTCCAATTGTGTTTGGGGACAAAATTATCAATTTTAAAAGAGGCGGTTAAAATTCAAAATCAAACAAAATTGGGGATGGGGATAAAATTGCATCAAGTCTTTAATCCAATCTAATAAAATAGTTGGAGGAAACCTCGACTCTTTTAATCTAACGGATCAATATCTTTTTCATGGACACTCATATTTAAAGAGAAATAGATTTATAGAATAAAATAGTATTAATTTTTATGTACGAAAAAAATAGTATTATTTTTAATATATTATTATTTCAAATATAAGTATTCATTAAAAAGAGAAAATTTGAACCCTTAATCTAGTATAATGTACTTTCTTTTCCGTTATAAGATTTTTTTTTAAAAAAGTTTGTCCGTAAATATAAGATTTATTGCAAATTTTTAGATGTATTTGTTACTTTTTTTAGAAATATATCTATTTTTGGATCAATGGAATAAAATGACGGAGAAATTGAAGCAGATGTAAACTATCGTATTCAAGTTGGGTAGTTGAAGTGGAGAATAACCTAAGATATTTATGTGATAAGAAAATATCACTTAAGTTGAAAGAAAAATTATATCCGACATCAGTTAAACGACAATATTGTATGGTATGGAGTGTTTGACATTTATTTAATAACCAACACGATAATCAAGTAAGAGCAGCGGAGATGGATGATGTTGTGTTGGATGAGTTATATGAATATAAGGGACAAAATTAGTAATGACACGATTAGAGAGAGAGAGCTGGGACAACACCTATAATAGAAAAGATCACATGAACTATGCTTAGGTGGCTTCGACACGTAGATAGAAGACATATAGATGTTATAATATGAAGAATATACCTGATGGAAAAGGTAGAGGAAAACTTGAAAAAACTATAAGAGAAACTAATATGAAGAATTTGAAGGTTAATAAGTTGAATCTAAATATGGTTTATGATAGAACGTTATGACGTAGTTTGATCTATTTAGTCAATCTCGTTTATTGAGATAGAGCTTGATTACTATTTTAAAATATACATCTTATTAATACTATCAATTTGTATTAGAATATAAAAAGTAACATTGTATGCACTTATATATAAAGGATAACTTAACAATAGTCGTATATATCTAAGACATACTCACTCTGTTACTAACTATAAGCAAAATTGACTTTTTAGATTCATTCAATTAATAATTTATGTGGTCTATATTATGAATCACATACATCATCAATTGAATGAACCTAAAAATTAAAATTTGCTTATAATTAAAAACAGAGAGAGTATTATTTCAACAATTTTCTTAAGAGTTTATTGATGGTGGGTTGACGATTCAAAACAATTTTGCATACACAACCAATCAAAACATTTAGAATCCCCACATCAAATGACGAATCCAAGAATTTTGAAAAGTGGCAGCACTATATATGTATTACTTGGAAGCATTAAATATATATTTGGAAACAAGATTGCGTTGTTGTGTCATGTGTGATATAAGCGTGGGCCAATAGAGAAATATTGTGTTATAAGAATATGACATTTGGTCTGATGTAAACTATTACTATATTATACTATTTAAAAATAAAAACTTCAAATATTTTGTGTAGGCACGATCCCACACAACAACACACATCCATCCATCCCTGACCACATCAATTAATATTTTTAATTTAAGCGATAATTCATAATATTTTGATTGATTGTATGTGTAAAGTTGTTTTAAACTCTCAACCCACCCTATTAAACTCTTTTTTTTAATATCATTTGTAGATTGTTTTTTTAGGGGAAAAAGTGTTGTTTATTTATTGTTAAAAAAACAAAAAGCACTCCCTCCATCCCGGATTAACCGAGCCAAAAGCTCATTTCACACGTATTAAGAAAAAATGTATAGATGAAGGAAAGAGAAAAATAGTTTTAAGTGCACTTGCTATGTATTGGTGCATTCTCCACTATCATAAATGTAAAGTGGAATATATTGAATTGAAAATGATGAAAGTAGTATTGATTAGAGTTATAAAGGGAAAAAAGTAATTAATATTGTATTGAAAAGTGAATTGACTCAGTTATTTTGACTTTTTTTTTTTGCAAATGACTCAGTTATTATGGGACGGAGGGAGTATTATTTATTTATGGAAAATGCTAACCGGTGTCCTGGGCACTGGTTAAACATACTAAAAAGAAAATTATATATTCCTCCGTCTCATATTACGTGACCTAGTTGACTCTGTCACGTATGCCAATGCACAATTTTGAGTTTAAATATCTTTAATATTCTATTAGAAAAAATTATGAAAATTTGATATTTAGAAAATATTCGTTGAGACGAATCCAACATCTTAAATGCTATATTTTGTCTTTATATATTATTAGAAAAATAGAGTTAAAACATGTTATATAAATATGACATTTTTTAAAATTGGGTCATTTAAAAGGAGATGGATGGAGTAGTAGTTAATGCATTAAAATTGTGTAATTAATTTATAAAAAGTTAAAATTAAAACGGGATGGATGAAGTAGTAGTTAAGTAGTAGTTAATGAATTGAAATTGGGTAATTAATTTAATTTATAAAAAGTCTTTCTTTTTTTTGGTATGCTTGACCTTTTATTTATTTATAGAATAGAAAGAGAACGCAAAGAAAGGGGTGGAGAGGGAAGCAGAGTGAGCGAGCAGCAATGTTAATTAGTGGAGCAAAATGGATGTCAGCCTCTCCAATTCCATCCAAATGCTCACTGCCTTCTTCTTCTTCCACCAACAACTATCGACCCGTTGTCATTCTCCCGGTTAGTCTCTCTTTCTCTTTATCTTTCTCTTATATCTATATCAGCGCTCCTCACATGTTTTTATTTTTTATTTCTTGAACCAGGGGTTAGGGAACAATTCCGGTGACTACCAGAAGTTGGAGGCAACTCTGAACAATAACTACGGCGTTTCCACCGTTGTTGCCAAGGTGTCAAGACCTGATTGGCTCCGAAATGCCGCTGGTTTGATCGATCCCAATTACTGGCGTGGCACTCTTCAACCAACTCCTGTCCTCGATTGGTATTTGAAGAGTGTTGATGATGCTGTTCAAGAGGCCATGGAGTTAGCACCTCCTGAGACCACTCTATCATTGATTGGTCACTCTGCTGGAGGATGGCTTGCGCGTCTGTATATGCAGCAATTTGGGGTGTCCAATATATCGTTGTTATTAACTCTTGGAACCCCTCATCATCCACCTCCAAAAGGCGTCCCTGGTGTTATCGATCAAACCAGGGGTCTCCTTGATTATGTTCAACAATATTGCTCCAAACCTGTTTACACCCCTCACCTCAAGTATGTATGCATAGCAGGAAGGTAACACACACACACACTCTTTCAATTTTATATATCCCACAAAACTTAGCCTTTTTTGATACTCAACAACTTCTACAATTTATAAAATGCAGACCATGCCAACACAAACTTAACTTACTATACAATCAATTATTCATTTCATTTCATACTACAAAATGAAGGTATATTCAAGGGGCTCCCCTTTTTGGCAACTCAAATCCAAATGTTGAGCCTACAGATACTTCTCAGCTACTTCCCGAGGAGACTGCTATTATCAAAGCTGCAACCACTTCTTCACCTAACATAACATTGCGTGCTCGCTTTGTTGGCCAAGGATACAAGCAGGTGAATGAATGCCGTTCATTGTTTTAACTGTTAATTTATAGCCAAAACTATGGTGTGCAAACTGCTATTATTTGCTCGTGATAGATGCGGCAATTATGCTGACCAATGCTCTAATAATTTGTCAGGTTTGTGGCCAAGCAGATGTATGGGGCGATGGTGTTGTGCCAGAAGTATCAGCTCATCTTGACGGTGCACTTAACATTTCCCTGGATGGAGTTTACCACTCCCCGGTTGGCTCAGATGATGTCATTAGACCATGGTATGGTTCCCCTGATGTGTTGGAACAATGGATTGAACACCTCTTTAATTAGCTTGAAAATGCTAGTGAATGTTATTATTGTACCATTATAGAAAATGATTTTCATTTTTCTTTTATTTGTGGCTATTGTTTCGTTTATCACAAAGCAATATTTCCCTGGCCTTTCTAATATGTTATAGAGGTCATAACCTCATTGATGTTTTAGTGGATCATAGCTCATCTCTCTCCTGTGCTAGTTTGTCGTCTAAAATACATCATTGTTTATGCATTGATTTATTAAGTTCTTAGAAACATATTTCTTTAATTTTAAAACAAATTGTGGGGGGTTGTTTTTAAATTTTATTATTTAAGGATATGTATTTAAAAATGAAGAATATCTTCCCTCTTTGTCTCGCTCGTCCTTCCCCCATCCACAACCTGTGTTGACCTAGATGTAAAAATGGTCGGGTTATTGATACCAATTCCAAGATCTGCCATATGTGCACGACGAAACAACACTTCAAGTCAACATTGGAGTGCCAAGTGAGCCAAGCTCTGCCATACCTCGTTGAACCCACACAACACCTTGGGCTCCTGCCTACATCCATCCACTTTGATCTCAACCACCAAAAGCACCAATTCCTACCAGAGCTTTTAAACCACTTCCACTACTCCCTTTACATTGGCTCCCTAATTGAAAGGAAGCTCTTCACGCCATCCAAGTTCACACCTGAAACCACATGACCTTCTCTATAACGGCAAGACCTCAAACACGATTACTATAACTACCCAAATAAACCAAACATCATGAATATTTTTCCAGAACTCCATCATCCCATTATTATAACGACACCAGACCAGTACCGTCCACTAGTGGAAAAAACACATTCCACAACGAGCTTTCATGGCAGAGATTCGCTGCTTTGCCACACGATGCAACAATGTGGTGAGGGAGTCGCCTATGCTCACGAGTCAGCCGCCGCTGATCATCCACTTCCGCCATCATGTCATTTGCCATCCTGGCTCTTGCTTCACCACATACCCTCACTCTTTGTCACCGCCATGTCACACTCACCAGAATAAGGTTGGTATATTTGTTTGGATTTTCTATCCTTTTTTCTTCTTCTAAATATGCAATGTCTAGTTTTCTACTATTATTTTTTTTGTTAGGGACGTTTTTGAGATTGTGACTTTAGGGAAAGAGACAAGAAATTGGATGCGTAGCCTACACTTTCTGAGATTGAGAACTTTTGGTTAGGGAAGCTTTCACTTCCCATGGAAACTCCACATGCATTCAACAACTTCTTTCCATTTACAAAAGGCAGCTACTTGCCATTTATTTCTGAATTTCAGGATTTAGGTGCACAGGTATACTTGTTGGGGATAGAACTTGGAATTGGTGCCTTTGTTGGAGGTAGAACCCTCACTAACTTACTGCCTATAAATAATTCTATATGTAGTATAGTTCACTGGTTTTTAAGACATATTTATATGTTTAGTTCTGGTTTTGCTGTGAATTGCTTAAAAAGTTATGTATATCATTGTTATTATGTTAGTAATAGGTAGTTCATTTTATTATTATTAATTGTTGTGTGTAGTAACTGCTATGTTACTGCTGTAGGTAGTCAGAATTATACATAAACTGAAAGGGAAAAGGGAGGGCATTGGTTATTTTATACGTTGGTTGGTTTGGGAGAGACTAGGCTCTCTAATTCCTAGAGGTTTGTTAGTTTTCTATGGAAGCAATTTTGTATTTCTGCTGATCAATGTAACCACCTCTGTTGGCAGAATAACAATAGTGTGTATCCAATAATCTCTCAAATATGATTGAACTATCTTTGGCATTTATTCATATTTGAACCAGTATCTAACATATTACTAGTACATTGTGTTATCATGGCTTTTTCAAAGGTTAGATTTTAGAGCCTGTTATTCTCATGTTGCACCGGTATGCTTGCCGATATTGTATGTGGTTACTGGAAAGTTTTCAAATTATATTACGTGCATAGGTGCATGCGTGTATACTTATGATATATTTCAATGAATTTTCTCAGGCACATGTTATATCCAAAAGCTGTTGGACATAGGTTTGTGGTCTTATTCAAGCAATAGGTGATAGATGATGGTACTTGAGTCACATGAAAGACTACGAGGCTTATGGTATGTTAGTTTTTTTTTTGTGTGTGTTAACACTGTTGTAAATTGACATTCTCATTGTTTGTTATAGTTATTGTTGACACCATTGTTTGATTTAGCTGACAGTATTGTTTGTTTTAAGATATGATGAAGTCTTGAATGGCAGCATTGTTAGATTTGTGGCAGGTGCCGGGAAAGGCGATGCGTTGACAACTAAGACTACCTAGAGGCTTCTTCCACTAGTAAAGTTGCTTTTGGAAAAAACACACATTGCACATTGTTTGAGGTTGATATGCTGTTGCTACTAAGATGATATATTTTGTTGAAGGTGTTTTAGGACAAGCATGACGAGGATTGTCCTGAACATATATATGCCATAGAAAGTAAATTTCTGCTCTCCCCCAACACAAAACGCTCGCGCCCAGCTGAAATTACCAATTTATCCCTGTGCTACTTAAGTAATGCAACGTGAGTTAACTCACGCAAGTGTTAATGCCAGCGTGAATTAACTCACGCAGGTCTTAATTCCAGCATTAGTTAACTTGCGCAGCGCATGTTAAGATGCGCAGATTTTTACACTTGCGTTAGTTAACTAACGCATTGGTATTTTAGTCAGTTTTGCTGAGTGGGAGCGAAAAGTGCAGGGGGGAGAGCAGAAATCTAGAAAGTATTGTCACAAACGAATGTACATGTTCTTTAAAAAAAAAAAAGAGTGGATTATATAGTTTATTGTATTCTTTTAATGAGATAAATTTAGGATGAGTGGTAGGTACTCCAGTCAAAAGTCGAGAAAGATCTTAAGACTCGAAGAACATTCACAAAAATATTTGCATTTAAGATCCTATGTTTTACGCAATAAGATTTTTTTAATAAAACAAACTTATGGCACATCACTCTTAAAAAAAAAAACTTATGACATATCATTAGTAGTAGTTTGTTGGCTTAATTGCATGTTTGATCTCTTATGTTTATTTTAGTTTTTAAGTTGGTCCCTTATGTTTTACAAGTTTCAAGTTGGTCCCTTACGTTTTAAAAGTTTCAAGTTGGTCTAAAATGTTACTTACGTTGGAATCTTAAAACGTAAGAGAGCAACTTGAAACTTTTAAAACATAAGGGACCAACTTGAAAACTAAAATAAACATAAGAGATCAAACATGCAATTAAGCCCAATTTATTCTATAAAATTAGATATGACTTCAAAATCATGCACATTGAATATGAAGCAGCTCGAGCTAACCTACGAGCTCCTACGTTATGTCTCCTAGTAAATTTTACAATGGATTCGATTCTTCTAATTATTTTTTTAAGGGGTCGACTCTCCTAAATGTTAGTGTAAACTCTTTTTTTCCTTTAATTTTATTTTTATTTTTTTCTTTCGATGACTTTTGCTTTAAAAACTTACATGATAATTTTTCATATTTCATACTATTTTTATTTAATGTATATATTATTTCCAACAATTTTTAAAATAAATACAAATTTAATCCAAAATCACTTGGACAAGATAATATGAGTTCCTTCTGACTATTTTTTTGGTAGGGACGTAGGGTCCATTCACCGAAAATACAACACCATTAGGACTTTAGGTTAATATATGTTTACCTCATGTAATATTTGTGGTTTTTAGTTTATCCTCTGGAAAAAAATTGTCTAGATTTCAACCCTGTAATTTTAAGATTCTTTGGTTTTGAACCTTTATGAATTTTAATTGTACAAAATCAATGATATGACAAAGGTTAAACTAAAATTCGCTCAAATTACAGGAAACGAAAGTACCTTAAATTTTGAAATTTGATGTCATGAATGTCCAAAATCAAAGAATCTTCAAATTACATAATTGAAATCTAAACAATTTTTTTTTACAAGGGGTAAACCAAAAACCACTGCTATAACATGATCAAACATACGCTAACCCTAAAATTTGAGGGGAACCATACTCCCAATGTGTTTTATTTTTTTCTTAAGATTAGCTTTATTGCACTTAATGGTGCAAAAGTAAAATAGTATTGCATTACACATGTTTTTTTTTCTACGATTAGATCAACAATGGACATTATATATCACTTCGATCTTAAAATTTCTTAATCTAACGATGAAATCAAACTTGTGATTGTAAATGATACAACATCTAGTTCAATTATGTAAATTATACTACAACTAGATATTTTTTTATGGTATAATAATGTTAGTTTTTTTTTTGACAAGAGTATAATAATGTTAGTTGAAATCTAAAATCCGATAGCGTATAAAAATACATGACATATGGAGTAGTTTTTATAAAAAAAATGAAATTGGAAGGTAAAATTAGGGGTGGGTAAGGAATTTGGTTGAGTGAATGTGTGACGGGGCAGTGTTGAAATAAAATAGAATAACCTCATCACCCTTTTCTTATCCGAATGGGAACCCAGAAGAGAAGAGAAGAGAAGAGAAGAAGCGTAGAGGCTAGAATGAATGAATGAATGAAATGAAGTTAGTTAGTTAATTATTAACCCTTATTGTTCGGAGAAGGGATAATGTCAATGTGGTCATCATCGTCTTCGTCGTGTTTATTGCCACAATTCATCTGCAATCCAGACACTTTCATCAGAATCCCTATCCACCGCCATCATCATTATCATCAGCTCTTTCTTCTTCAATGTATGTATAAACAACAATTCAGAACAGTTCTCTAATTATATTATCATTTCTCGCCTCACTCTTGTCTTTTTTGATGCAGCACCCAAAACAACAACAACAACAACAACAAGACACTGTATTTTGACTTCTTCAACGGCACTCCTTGATTTCAAATTCGATTCTCCTGCTGCTCAATCTGAAAGCGCACCACCTTGGCCCTATGTCTCTCAGGTATGTAAGGTTATTATCAATTTCTCAATTTCCTTGCATTGCCTCCAACCACAAACTAACTATATTATATTATATTCAGGCAAACTCCTCATCTGTAGAATCACTTCTTACTAGTGAAGACGCTGTTATTGCTGCTGCTGCTTCTGAAGCTCTTACTCTTGCTAAGGCTGCTGCAAAGCTTGCTAAGGATGCTACTCTCTTGGTCAGTAACAAGCCCCCCTCACATCTTAATCAACAACCACCGCTACTTCCTTCCACCCCTGAAAATTTACTTCTTAAATGGGTTCAACACATGGAAGCAACCGAAGATGCTGCTTCTGCTGCTGTATCATCCATTGCCACTGGACCAGGACCAGATATAATGGAACATCTTCATATTAGCCCCAACCAAGAGGAGGACTTTAACTATGACGACGAGCCTACCTCTGAGGAACTTGAAGATGTAGAGGAACAACTTTTTGATACTAGTATAGATGCAAGATCCGGGCGCCAAACTGAAAGAAAAGCCAGAAGAGTCAGAGCTTCTGGGAAGGCTGCCACAAACATCGTCTCCTTCAAGTCTGGATCCACCACCAGGAAAAAGCGTGTTCGTACACAAGAGGTTGACTATTCTGATCCATTGCGTTACTTAAGATCAACAACTAGAACTACAAGGCTTCTCACTCCATCCGAAGAAGTTAAGTTCTCTGAAGGAATACAGGTAAAGTTCGCATGCATTACCACTTAGAACCAAGCTTTTATAACGAAAGTCTACTATCGCCTGCATCATGGTCTTTGACCAACATTGAGACTGCAGTTCTTCACAATATTGAGAGAATCATGATGCCACCACAATCGTCAGTGTGACTGCTATTTTAAAAGCTTGTTTAGAACAATATGGTAGAGAATAAACCATTCTCTTCATATGCTCTTGATAGTTGATATGCTCCTAAATCACCCAATATTTATCGTTATATCTTCATAAAGTGCTTGTTGATCTTATGATTTTGTAAATTAATATCTATATCATTCTTAAGATATATCTTAGTGCCAGAAAAGGAAAGAATGTTAAATGAATAATTGTTCATTTAATCGCAGGAAAGAATATTAATAGTGAAAGGTTTTACTACTTGAAAGATTTGACAGTGTATTAACAACAATCAACTGAATTATATTTTACTTGGAGTTTCATTATTCTGCTTTTATTGTCTAATTCATTTTTCTCTTCTCCTGCCAATATAATTCAGGACCTCATAAAGCTCGAAAAACTTCAAGAGGATCTTGCAGAAAAATGTGGTGGCCAGCCCACATTTGCTCAATGGGCCACAATGGCAGGGGTAGATCAAAAGACTCTAAGAAAACGTTTGAATTATGGTGTATTTTGCAAAGAAAAAATGATTAAAAGCAATATCCGACTTGTCATATCAGTTGCTAAGAATTATCAGGGATCTGGGATGAGTCTGCAAGATCTGGTCCAGGTATATTTTCACCTGTACAATATTTTGCTAGAAAGTACGGACACTAAAGGGGGGCACCACACACGGATATAATTTGAAATAGGCACTGGTCTACGACAAATTTTAAAATTATAGGACATGAAAAAGCTGTAGTATAGCACATAAAATTAATATTAAAACACATCTTAAATCAAAAGAGAATAAATATTTTCCAAGTTAGAACGAGTCATTGCACTTGGAGACATAGTAAAATATTATTTACTTCTATTCTTGTGATATTCAACATCGCTGCTGTTTCAAAGAGTCCACACTTCTTCAATGGTTCCAGCAATCAACCATTTAACTATTTTTTCGTTGGGTTACAGGAAGGATGCCGCGGGCTTATAAGAGGTTCAGAGAAGTATGATGCTTCTAAGGGTTTTAAGTTCTCAACCTATGCTCATTGGTGGATTAAACAGGCAGTTCGGAAATCACTTTCTGTTCAGTCAAGGACTATTCGCTTGCCAGTGAGTATTATCTTTATCTTTGATTATTTCTTTCTGACCATGCACGGAAATATTTTCATTACCTGTTTATGGAAAACTTTGATAGGCGGTCCACTGTGGACTGGTATTTGAAAATGGCCAAAACTCAAACAATGGCTTCTACCATTCCGTAAAATAGAAGCTCATAGAGTCACAGTCCTCCTCATCCTCATTGTTGGGACATTGACCGGACTGATGTTGGTTCGACAAAAACAAGGTGAAACAAATATGAGTAGAGTTTTGAAGCATTCATGTTTGTTTCCCCCTGTTCTTGTTGAACAACCATCACTTAGGTCACCATCTCAGTCGTGCGGATGAGGAGACCATGAGCTTCTTTTGGGGGCCGCGTCAATATTCGTTGATTTTCTGGTTTTTTATATGTACACCAATTCACCGTGGACTATCTATGAAGTAGTACACGGTAGAATTTTCTAGAGTTGAAATAGCTCTAATGTTTATAACAGACTTCTTTGCAATATTTTTGGCTTAACAGTTCCACATGGTGGGGGCAACTTACAAAGTGAGGGAGGCAAGGAAACAGTTGTACAGTGAAAATGGAAGACAACCTGACGATGAAGAAGTTGCCGAAGCAACTGGGCTGTCGATGAAGAGGCTTAGTGCTGTCCTTTTGACCCCAAAAGCTCCCAGATCTCTAGAACAGAAAATTGGGATCAACCAGAGTCTTAAACCTTCAGTCTGTCCCTAATCTTGTTTAAATTTGTGCTTCAGGATGTTTTTTTTTCATGTGATATTCATTTTTCTGATACATTGGTGTGCGTTTCTGACCAGGAAGTACTTGCTGATCCTGAAGCTGAAACAGCCGAAGAACAGCTCATTAAGCAGTTCATGAAAAAGGACCTGGAAAAGGTATTGGACAGTCTCAATCCTAGAGAGAAGCAGGTGATTAAATGGAGATTTGGTATGGATGATGGAAGGATGAAGACACTGCAAGAGATTGGGGAAATGATGGGTGTAAGTAGGGAGAGAATTAGACAAATTGAGTCATGTGCTTTTAGGAAGCTTAAAAATAAGAAGAGAGCCAAGCATTTGCAGCAGTATTTGGTTTCGTAATCCCATCAAATATTGAAGTTAGCTTATTACAGATCCTGATATCTTTGTTCTTTTTATGTATGTTCTTCCTCCACATTTTCTTCATTATTCAAGAGAAAACAATAAGGTTATTTTCAGTATACTAGGAATCATGTAAACACAAGCAAATGACTTTTTGACCAAGAGTTCATCATTATTTTTTTTGTACGTGATGGATTTGAACCAGAAAAGTAATAGAGATGATGATGTTTAAAATAGAGGGAAAAATAAGTGAGAATAAAATAGAGGGAAAAAATAAGTGAGAGAAAGCAAATGAAGGGAGAAAAATAAAGAGAAAGGTGGAGAAAGATAGAGGATTGAAAGTTAGAGAATTTGTTAAAAGTGCCCTAAATATGCAAACTGCATTGTGGTATTTTCTGGTGATTTTATGTTTGAAAAGTATCGTGTAGTTATTTTCCGGTGATTTTCAACTAATAATCAAAACGGGGTCCTTTTTTTTTTTTGTTGAGAAATGATATTTGTTAAATTATTTTTTGACAATTTGTGTGACAACTCTATCTCATACTTACATTACTTTCTCTCTTTATTGTTTTGATTTTTGTGTTAATAGTCGTTTTCTTATAAATTTATAGTTGTCTCAAAAGTTGTAATTGTTCAAATAACATGAACTTACTTTGTGTGCTTTATGATTTTGTTAGTATTTCACACTAGTAGACTTGGGATTTTGTTTTGGGTTAAACAAGTTTTAAACAAGTTTTAAACAAGTTCTAAATTTTTTTTGCAAATAATGTCATTCAAATGTTTTTAGTGCATTCTTTTAAGTCAACTTATGTGTATTCTTTAAATTTTTGAATGAAAATTTATAAGCATATTTTGAATATTATAAGGAAACTCTCCTGCAAAAATTTAGATTTATAAAAAAATAAAAGAATTACCAGTAACTCTTCTGCAAAAATGTAACAGGAAATTCTCCTGCAAAAATTTAGATTTAAAAAAGAGAGATTTATATTATGCATAAAACATGACTACAAAATGTAATACAAAATTTTGAAGAATACACATTAATTGATTTAAAAGATTAAAAATACTGACTGAAAATATTTGAAAAAAAAATTGAATGACAAGACGGCATTTGATATAGTTTCGAATGACCATTGTTTTTTGTTTTTCACTTTGCTTTGGATTTTTTTCTAGTATTATTAATATCGATAAATATATATTTTTTCCGTAGATCTAATCTCATAAAATCTGCAACAATATGATGCAAATATTTAATGATGTTTGACATATAAAATAAAATAAAAAAAATATTTAATAGAAACACTACATAAATGTTGATATTTTGAAAATAATCATGGATTTTCAAAATTTAATCATATCGATTTTCTCATATTGGTACATAAAAATTTGCTTTCGCAGATGTAACACATAAAATCCACATAAGAAGCCATGCAAATATTTTAAGGTGGTTTGCATATAAAATATATTTTTAATAGAAACATTATACATGTTAATATTTTGAAAATAATCGCGAGTTTTTATAATTTTATCTATCGACCTTTTCATATCGATATATACAAATTTACTTCAGTCAATGTAAGCACGTAAAATAACAAAATATTTAATCACTACATTAATATTTATATTTTAAAAATAGTCATTAGTTTTCAAAATTCTATCATATTGTTCTTTTCATATCATTACATAAAAAAAAATCCGCACATATAAGCAAAAATTCATAACAAACACGATGAAAATATTTAACGGATTTTTTCGTGTAAAAGATTTTTCCTAATAAAAACATTATATTAATGTTGATACAATGTAAATATTTGATGAATTTTTACTCGTAAAAGATTTTTTAATAGAAACAAATGTTTGTTTTTTGATCAAATACAAATCTTTCGGCGTCTGCTTTCACCATAAGAGATGATTGATCGATAATCGTTGGTTGAATTCGCACAAGATTATTCTTTCCGGTTTATAAGACTAGATTATTATGTATTTCCCTGAAAAAAAGACTAGATTATTTTTTTGAAGGGAAAAAAGACTAGATTATGTATTTATAATTATTGGCATTTGGCAATATAAAATCTAATCGTTGCCAAGATAGATATTTTAATTGCTAGCCTTCATTATACAATAGACCTGAATTTAAAATCTGCACGACTCGTTCATTAAGTTTTTTTTTTTTTTTTTATAAGCAGACTCATTCATTAAGTTTGATTAACGTTAGTTATGATATATTTTATTGGAGTTGAAATTCTTTCTATTTATCAAAATAAATGACAGTTGTCATTATAAAAGGGATAGACACACAAAAAATAAGTGGTGAATCATACCATTAATTATTTTTAAATTTTTTTGTGTCTTTATCTTTTCAAATGAAGAAAGGAATGAGAGTTTAAATTGAGAAGATCCTAACTTCATTTTTTTGAGTTAGAACTTTAACTAAATATATTTATTTCTAATTCAAATAGATAGATGAAATTATAAACCATACACACAAGTGAAAATGCAGAATATTTCTAATTCAAACCGATAAATATTTAACATTTTTGCTTGTACTTTAATTGAATACATATATTAATTACTTAAACGAAGAAGTGATAAATATTTTTTACTTAAAAAAAGAATTCGTTCAAATTTATAGTAAACACATCTAACAATATAAATTCAAAGTTGCTAAAAAGGAACATGATGAATTTGCGTTAAAAATCAGGTGATATTTATATGAATTATAATCTATAAAAAGAATCTAAAGGTTACTTTAAAAAATGAATAAATAAAAAGCAAAAAAAAAAAAGAGCTTAAACCCACTTTTTACCCCTTAAGTTTTAAAGTGTAGCGATTTTGGCCTCCTATTAAAATAAAGGCCAAAATCTCCATTCATGTTTAACCCATTTTACAAAACATCAATTTTGACCTAGTCAATCCTACATGTCATCAAAAGTTGCCAACTATGTATTTTTTGAATTAAAAATAAATATGAATGCCACACATGTATTTCTAAAATTAAAAAAAGTAAAAAAGGAAAGCATTGAAGAGACAAGCACGTGAGACTTCTTCTCTTCTTCCCCTACTACATCAAACTCATAAAACACCATAAATTCATCCATCCTTAAATTTTAGTTTACATCAAATTCTAAACAAAGATGATGAATCAAAAGGAGGTTAAACACACAAGGTCTTCATTAACTAACACTTCTCATTCGTCACCGCTTGCAAAACCCTTCTCTCAATTGCTCTTCTTCACCAATACGCTCTTCTGATTCCTTAACCACTGTGAAAATCATGATGACCATTTTGGTTTTTTTTTTTTTAATCTGAAAATTTTATTCAACTAAGCTTGGTAAGAGAAAAACCAAAGCTTGCAAAGAGGACCGCAAGGGGACACTTGTCTGCTACAAAAACTCCAAACATTGGACAGTAAAATACAGCAACCCTATAGGCCCCTGCGAACAACAATACAAACCCTTTTAGTTCTTTGCTTGATTCCTTTCAAAAAAATTAGCTTCAGCTCAAAGGGTCATTCTAAATCTTCGAATGACACCATCAAAATCTCAACTTTGTCTGATAAAGAAGGTGATTCACATAACCATAAAATTTCACGTTTTGAAGGACACCCTTTTTTGGATTTGCATAAAAATGGTTACTTTGAATGACCCTTTTCTCGATGATGGACTTAATTTCACGTTGCTGATGCATCTAGTGATGGAAGCATGTTTCAGGAAGGTAATTTTAAATATTCTTGAGAAATACGAAGCATTTTGTTGAGCCCCAGAGTTAGATGTTTCAATCTAAAATTAGAGATAAATTAGTTGGATTGAAGCTGTGGTGGGAGAAATGAGTGTTGTTGTTGTTGTTACTGATAAAGAAGAAAAAAGGTTGTTATTGTTGTAGTTTGAGAGGTAAAGTGAAGAAAAGGGTTGTTGTTGTTGATGTCGTTTCTTTCTTTTTTCCAGATTTTGAAGCTCACCTGATATTCCTTCTTTCATTTCCTTTTTTATTTATTTAATTTCATTTATATACATGTGGTATTTTTATTTTATTTTTTTATTTCAAAAAAACACATGTGGCATGACACCTAGTTTTGACCAAGTCAAAATTGATGTTTTGCAAAAGGGGCTAAACATGAGGGAGGACTTTGGTCATTTTTTTTAATAGGGCCAAAATCGCTACATTTTAAAACTTAAGGGGTAAAAAGTGGATTTAACAAAAAAAAAAAAAAAAAAGAGTTTGTATCGGAAGAACAGAGAAGGTAAGAAGAAAAAGTGTTGTGTTGTGTTGAAGAAATGAGAAAGACGAAGAAGAGCAGCGAGGTCCAGTACCTGATTAAATGGTTAGTCACTCACTCTTCCTGATGCTTTTGTTTATTAATTGATTGATGATTAATAGGCGTGGGAACATGTACTACTCTACTCATTAACCCTCCTTTCCTCTATGTATCTTTCATTTCATTTCTTCTTCTTAATTTCAGCCTCAAATCACCAACATCAGCAGCAGCAGCTCATCCTACCCCCCCCTCTCCCAAATTCACAACAACACATTCCTCACCAAAATCAACCAACACCAAACCTCCCCCAACAAACACCCATTCATGCTCAATCCAATGTGAATTCCCTTCACCGCAGAGGAACCAACTGCAGAAAATCCGCTTCCGTTAAAAGGTTCAAGAAAGAGGAATCTGCTCCTACAAACAATGTACCTGGCTCCACTGCCACTTATGTGGGGAATAATATCAATACTCATCAAATCATCACCGATGCTTAAACTGTCTGCAATATTGTCAAGATTATAAAGGCAATAGGCTATTCAACTTCTCTATCTTGCTACAAGCAGGATATTTTAGTCACCTTTATGGCTATGAGGTTAGTCACTCAAACTCCACAATTTATTCTTACACCTTTAGTTTATAAATCTACTTGTTTTGTAGGTGAAAATGTCAAAAGTTTTGATTGTTGGATTTGATCATGTCTTGGCTATTTGTTTACTGTTGTATGATTAGGTTAATGTTTCAGTTATTTGTTAACTCCTATAATGTTAACGGTTCGGTGATTTGATTGGTACTATGATAATTAGGTTATTCATTTGGTGCTATAATGATCAGTTTAATAGCTGGTATGTTTAGTGCTATAGTAATCAGGTCAATGGTTGGGTTATTTGTTTGATGTTAGCGATTATTAGGTTAAAGTTGATCATTTGGTTACTTATATATTGTGGGAAATTAATTTTATAATCTATTTAAACCCAGAGCATACGTTAAAAGTGAGGGACTGTAGTTAATCAAGCACATAAGTATTTCCAATTTAGCCAATATACTTGTAAGATTGTTATCTTTTGCTGATAAAATAGTTACTTAATCTTTAAAAATTTAAGGGGGCTAACAGAAAGACACTTTATTAGATTAGAGATAATGTAATTGCAAGTTAATTTAGAACTACGTGTTTAGTATTGCAGTATTCTGTATTAAAAGGGGCACATGTTTGATGAAAAACATTTTAAGCCTCTGGATTATGTAAGGAAAAGAATCCCTTTTGCAGTCACCTTTTCAGTCAGTTAAGAATGTCTGATTGAGTTGGAACCTACTCTCAAAATCTTTTGTATTTTCCATAAAAAAATAAAAAATCTTTGTTCTATTGTTTGTCCTGGACTCCTGGCAAATCAATACTTCGACAAAACTGACCTTGATCATGCCAAATGGTTATCTTATTAATCACGATTTCAATTTTACCATGTCAGTACTAAGAATTGGCATATTTGGCATGATTTAAGAGTCCGTCCTTTAGTATGAAAAATGGTTTACTCGTCTTAATGATTGAGTGATTGTATGCATGAAAATTAATTTTTGACACATATTTCTCTTTATTGTTATCTTTTGTGGAGAGAATATTTGGTCAACATTCTGTATTAAATTACTTGACCATCTGCTAATATTTGCAAGATTATTCACTCCTACTGTAGATGTAGATTTAGTCGATAAAAGATTTATTTTCATAACAAATGGAGAATGAAATTTAGCTTGGAATATATTGAGATTGAAACTATATTTTTAGTGCCCAAAGCAGCTGTTTGTTTTTCTTTGGTTAATAAAAGAAAATGCCATTTTACCAAAAAAAAAAAGGAAGGAGATGCTGTTTTGATGAAAGAGAAGGGAAGTTAATGCAATTAAGAATCTGAGGTTTCCTCAACTACGTCCAGTTTTATAGTTCATTTACTAGAGGATAACCCTAATAGAGTTTTTTGTTTGTTTGTTGAGGGGAGCCCTAATAGAGTTAGAATTTATGTAATGGTCGGTTTTATTGCTCTAACATGCCCTTGGCACTAAAAAAAATAGAGAACGTGTATTCTTCACTTCCAGACCATAAAACTAAGGGTATGTTTGAATGGAGGGTTTAGGAGGGGAAGGGAGGGGAGGGCTTACTTTTCTTTTTTAAATTACGGACATTATAAAATGATTTTTAGAAAATTGAATTAACA
>Ga0315914_1000740_pt1 | contig 44174 bp, 38 predicted proteins | sample MpolenodulesMG_FD_203920 | JGI IMG/M metagenome (GOLD analysis project Ga0315914, IMG submission 203920) | Medicago polymorpha root nodule microbial communities from Los Angeles, California, United States - elongated nodules | ecosystem: Host-associated > Plants > Roots > Nodule | place: USA... | reverse complement strand
TTTCATATTGGCTTTACTTTGTAGGAGGCTAATGTAAAACTTAAGAGAGAAATGAAGATGCGGGAAGCATTGCGAGATAGGGAAGCTTCACTCCGACGAGCAAAGCTAGAAGCATCTGCTGCTGAGGGTATATCATGGGGTATGGGTGAAGATGCCATTGTTGAAGAAGAAGAGGTAATTGTGGAGCAGTATATGATATATATAACTCTTCCTTTGAGCTACCTAATTATTCATTCAAGTTTTATGTCAGAATCTACTTTAATGTGAAAGCTCAAGTTGATATATTTATCTTCTGATTTCAGGATGATGTTGAAGAAATAACGTGGCAGTCATATAAAGGACAGCTTACAGAAAAACAGGAAAAAACTCGTGAGAAAATAATAAAAAGAATGGAAAAGGTGTGTAATTCCTGTTGATATGAATTCCTTTCCTGTATTATGTTTTTCATTTATGAATTATAGTTCTTAAATAATGCTAACCTTATCGCTTAATAGACCTAGAAACCAGAGCAACTAATGCTCATTCTCATTTCTACAGTTCCTAATTGCTTAGAACCTTTTTTCTTCTGCTGTACTCACAATCCTTATCTCCACCAAGATAATATTCCAAACGACTAAGCTAAGAGGTGATATTGGGGCCTCATAAATTAAAGTGTTAGTATGAATTATGAAATGAATGGTTGATACTTGTAGACCGAATGCAGAAGGCATCTCCTAAAGGATGAGCATCGATAAAATCTCCTAGAATATGGGGGTTGATATTTGTACCCACACAAATATAGAAAAACTCTCCCCTTGCCACCAAAATACAGTTCCTTAGTTGCCTTTTTTTAAGATGGTATACTCAGGATTTCCTGATATCTGTGTGCATTTTTTTGTGCAGATTGGTAACATGAAGAAAGAAATAAATGCTATACGAGTTAAAGACATTTCTCAGGGTGGATTAACTCAGGGTCAACAAACTCAGATTGCTAGGAATGAGCAAAGAATGGCACAGGTAATGTTGGAGAAAATTAATATGTTATTGCTCTCATATTCTGTGATTGTAAATGCTGTGATGCATGAGCACGTAAGCTGATAAGCTGACATTTTTTTAATTGGATAGATAATGGAAGAGCTTGAAAATTTGGAAGAAACGCTAAATGACAGTATTAAAGAAAGTTTAGGTGCACGTACGGGAAAGCCATCTCATGGGAAGAAGAAAGGTGCAATGGAAGATGAAGAAGATTATATCAGGTATACTATCATATCATCAATGGAAGTTGAAACCTCGTGGGAAGATGCTTGTATTTTATTTTTATTTTTTTAAATTCTGTGTTCCTTTTGGTCAATGTTTGACATGCTTGCTTGGTTTTTGTTATACAACACTTGCAACGATGTACTAAATATAAAAGGCACTTTGATAATTATATGCATTTTTCAGCGATGATGATGATGAGTTTTATGACCGTACAAAGAAAAAACCTCAAAAGAAGCCCGGTGACAGCCAGTCAATTGAGACTGCGGATACTCTTCTTGAAAAGAGAGATACCATCATGAAGGAAATGAGTGACAAGAAAGAGTTGCTTATGACTGAGAAGAACAAAGTGTTGCCAGAGACAGAGAGTACCACACAAGATGACGTTGATGATTCACTTGATGCTTATATGTCTGGACTTTCATCTCAACTAGGTGATTGTTCTCTTAACTTCATATATTATGCTTTACAGTGCTTTAGTGTATTTAGAAAGTTTTGTTTTGGTAGGTTTGACAATCAAATGAGCTTTTGCTTTTCTATAGTTGTGCTTGCAATAATGTTACGTTATGATTGTTTTTACATGTAACCATGTTTTTAAAATTGTGATTATACTTGTAGGATCATATGATCCGGTTAAGTTTTTCCTTCGTTTTCCAAAGTATTATAAGCTTTCTTCTGCTTGTTCTGAACTTCACTTATTACATATAAGCCTTCTACTACATATTTGATTTTTCTGTCTGTTCTCTTCCTGTAAATATTTCTAATAATCATATTAAATAAAATAGACATATGCAACAACTGCAAAATAAATACTCAAATCCATGTACAAAATTTTGTTTGTTTTTTTCCTAACGAATATTCCACTTTCTACTTTTAGTTCTTGTTTTAGTCCCTATAAAATTTATTCTTGTTGGAATTAATCCTTGACTCCTTGCAGTTTGTGTGTCATATTGATTTCAGTCTATATATATTGTCCATATTTTAGAGGCTAAATCTCATGATCCAACAAAAAAGGAGTACAGAGACTAAAACAAAATAACAAGGATTTAAAACAAAAAGTGGTGTATTTGCATTCTAAAGCAAACAATTTTTTTTACAAGGATTGAAAGTGAAAAAGTGATGTATTTACAGAGATTAAAAAGATATCTATACCTTTTCTAATCCTACAATCTGGTTTCTGATCATATGTTTAATGATCTTTCACTCATATCCTGATTTAGGTAGGATTTTGATTTTGACAACCGTGCATGTAACAGTAATACTGATAAATGACTGTTTTATTTCTCCACAATTTCTATTTCATTTTGTGTAATTATGGATCTTGAAATGAAGATGGGTATTTGATTACTGCTCTTCTTATCCTTGCTGATTTCTTCTTTTTTGTCAGTATATGATAAAAGTGCGCAGCTTGAGAACGAATTAGCAACTCTTCAATCTGAGCTAGACAGGGTATCCTACCTGTTGAAGATTGCTGACCCAACGGGAGAAGCTGCAAAGAAAAGAGAGTTGAAAGCACTAGAGCCCAAACCAGAAAAAGCAGAAGAGGTTGCCCCTACTATCAAGAAGAAACCACCTGCAGAAACCCAGAAAAGCAGTGAGCCTTGTGTGAAGGCAGATGACAATAAATCTCATGTGGAAACCCAGAAAATTAGTGATGCTGCAGATGGCTCTGTTAAAGAAGAGAAACCTGCAACTACAACTGTAGATTTGGAGAAGTCACAACCTGGCCATGAGGGGTCGGAGACTGAGAATACTGTATTTGTTGTCCCAAAACCCCAGTGGCTTGGAGCTGTAGAGGACAGGGTTGCAGATGATAAGCAACAGCTGATGACCTCTCTTCATCCACATGAGATGGACGAATCCGATCAGTTTGTTGACTATAAGGACAGGAACAAAATTTTGGGCGGTGGTGATGATGCAAGCACTTCGTTGGAATCTAGAATCGAGTCTGCTGCCCCCGGTCTAATTTTAAGAAAACGGAAGCAAGTTGAGACAACTGGAACAGGCAGTGATGATGCCTCTCAGCAATCGACATCTTCCACCTCAGGTGAACAAACGGCCGAGGATGCTGTGGCACTATTATTGAAGTACCAAAGGGGTGTATATGCTGCTTCTGATGATGATGGAAGAGATGAAAGCCAAGAGAAAAGGCCTAAAAGAGTGCTTGGGCCTGAAAAACCATCGTTTTTAAGTGATGAGACAGATAAAGCAACATGGGTTCCTCCTAAAGGTAAGCACAATTATGTTAATATTCTGACCACATGATTGAATTTTCATTTATTGAATGATCATGCAAATCTTTGTTGTGCAGGACAATCGGGCGATGGACGAACTTCCTTAAATGATAAATATGGCTACTGAGGACGACGAGGTACATCATTGTTCAATCGAAGAAAGGAGTTCAGGCTGAATATTCACCTAAGAATGTATCAATGAAGGATCGTGATGAACCTGCTGAACCGAAAGGATGATGAAGTTTGTGGATGACAGGACTACTGTAAGTAGTATAACAGAAACAGAGCAGGGTGGAAGGTCTACCGTAATGTAGTAACTTCTCCGGTTGACCTCAACTTCATTTATTCCTGATGACATGCCTCCCTCGTGTACAGCCACATGATCTTAGTAGCGAGTTGCTTTTATTTCTATGACCAGTTCTGAATGAAGTGGCCTATGACCACCCAAGATTAGCCCAAAAAGCATAGACATACCAATGTACAGTTTGCTTTTCTTCAGTCCTTTGGAAACTATTTAAGCATGAAAAACATTTTCACCCTTATAGGCTTGCTTAAGTACTAAGAAACCTAACAGATTTTTGTTGTTATTTTCATCCCGAGGAGAGTAAAATTATGGGCACACAAACAAAGGAATTTGAGTTGTTTTATTTCATGAACAATCCTGAGAACTGTGGTAGTGCTCCAATTGAGCAAGGTAGTCAAAGTATAAGACCGTGAATCGGAACTCAGGTCATACATATAAAACGACATAGTTAAGTAAAAATAAAATAAAAAAACTTCAAATCACACCCTTGATTTTACGTTTTGATTCATAATTTTGACTACCATGCAATTGAGTGACATTTCACCATTTTAAATGTATTAAATAGCTGCCGTAAAAAAAAAGGTTATTAAATAACTATGAAAAAGAAATCTAGGCATGAAAAATGCTACTTAGGATTTTGGGGGCAGCGTCTATGGTTGGAGCTGCACATATTGTGCACTGTACATGACCTTTTTGAAGCATTAGATTATGATGATAGTAGGCATAGTTTTTTGTGATGCTGAGGAATAGAGGTGTATTGAATTTAGATTTTTTAAGGGATTTTAAAATATTTTTTTATAATAAAATAGCCCACTGATATTGAATCAAAACTTTTATAAAATATAAATAAATCTTGTAATAACTTACAAAATATGTTTTGGTCCCCTCAAAATAAAATATGTTTTGGTATTCAAAAGTCTCCATATTTATCCCTCAAAAAAAAAAAGTCTACATATTTTGATGGATTTTTGGATGGGATTTTGTGATTTATTTTTTACTCTTATATAATTAATCAATCCCACACAAACCCTTAAGTTTGTCATTCTCTCAAACCCTTTTCTGCCGTCACTTCCATGCCAGGTTGTTTTCTTCTCCTTCTTTGTGGAATTGCTTATGAATTATACGTGATCCCGTCACTTCTTTTTCATTGTTTCTTCAACTTGCTTAATTTTTTGTATGGAAAAAATTTAGATGGATTTTTTTAGATGTTTTTCATATGATTTTTAATTAAGCTTTTCATGATTTTCTCAGATCTATATTATATTTTTTATCAAATTTTGCTTTAACAAAAAAAATCTGTTTTTGTTAAGAACTATACAAAAACACCTAAGAAAATCCATCTTTTTTTTTTATTACATCGATTCATTGTTAAAAAAAATTCGGAAATTCACTGATTTTTTTTTTTTACAACAATTCATTGTTTTTTTTTTAATGAGCAACAATTCATTGTTATTGTCCCCTAAAAAATTCATTGTTATCGTATGATTTATAGTTATATTTTTTTTTTCCCGTTGACAGTCAATTCATTAATTTGTTTGCTTATATTGATTCACTATTTTCTTTTCATTGATATTGTATTGTTGTTATTGTTTTTTTTCTATTGAATATACATTATTTGGTATATAGTCATTTGATTAAGAAACAATAATTGTTCTTGTAAATAATAGTTCCTTAGCGATCAAATGGGGATTTACAACAAGAAAATAATAGAGAGAGGGTAGAGATAAAGATAATTGTGTAACTTGGATCATGGAGTAAACTACGGAGTTGTTTCATCTCTTAGTGAATGTTATAAATAGGGGGTTGTGTAATGTCGATGTGTTACTTAGCAAACAGAATGTAGAACGAATTATACTTCATCGACTCAATGCCAAAACTAAATCCCATACGACTTAAAGTCAATACTTGAACCGGATGAAGTGGTTTAGAAACCAATATAACAAGATGTAAACACTTATGTGCAACAACTCTGGTTTTGGATGAAGATTGGCCGCAAAGACTTTCACAACTAGTGACGAAGTATGGAACGGTTAGCTAAGTTCATATTCTTTTAAATATATTATTAGTCACAATTTTAGTAAAATATAATATTTTTAGTACATTAACAATGATTTTTTTTTTAGTCCCGTCCAAGCCAATACAAACGTCAGAGAAAAAAAGTCTGATTGATTATGAGGAGTTGAAGATTGTTGTTGGAGATGAATCTCTAGCAGAAATGGTTTTATAAAACTAGACCGAGGTGGAATCCTTCCATCCCAAAACTTTCACTTTCTTTCTCAAAAGCTTTTGCATCACTATCATCAGGGTGTACCGCTATAGAACTATTTCCGCTAAAATTTTTACCTCCAACAACAATCTTCAACTTTTGTTGTGACTTTGGTGGGACTAAATTTAAAATAATTGTTAATATACTGAAAAATGTATAATGTACTAAAATTGTAACTATTGATATATTTAAAAGATTATGAGCTTAGCTCACCTTTTAAATAATCGTTCCATACTTTGTCGCGGTCTTTGCAATTGTGTCACAACCAAAGCTAGAGTTGTTGTACATAAGTGTTGACATCTTGTTATATTGGTTTCTAAACCACTTCATTCGGCTCAAGCACTGGATATAAGTTTTAGGAAATTTATTTTTGGCATTGAGTCGAGGAAGTATAATCTGTTATAAATTTTGTTTGCTAAGTGACCCATTGACATCATATAACCCTCTATTTATAACATCCATCAAGAGGTGCAACAACTCAATAGTTTCCTCCATGATCCAAGATACATAATTATCTTTGTATTTACCCTTTCCATTGTTACTTTCTTATTGTGAATCCCCCATTTGATGGCTAATATATAAGTAACTAGTTATTTCATATGAACAACTATTGTTTCCTAATTGGAAAAGGTATAGTGACTATATACCAAATAACATATATTCAGGGTGCGTTTGGCCCTATTTTTTTGAGGTCTAAAAGCTACTTTGATAATAAAATTGTAAATTAGAACTTTAAAGTTAAAGTCGTTTGGTATTTGTTGTTTTTTCCAACTTAATTAGTAAAACTTTTTAAGGTTGTCTAATATAGACCTCTCAAAAATAGTCCCAAGATGCACATTTACAAATTAAAGATGTTTTAAAAAAAATTATAGTAAAGCATAAATTTTATGATAATAAAAATCTGAAAATAAAAATAACATTTTATTAAAGTTTGCTAAAAATATGATGGTCGCATATTAGACAAACTATTTGTTTTAACCATTTTGCTAAAAATACCCTGTAACATATTTAACCATTTTGATAATTAATATTTTGATAATATCTGGTCAAAAAATTAGATAGCCTAACATGTATATATTACTATAATATTTTCCTCAAAAAAAATGATATAGTTTTTTTTAGTTGTATACAGACGTTGCTATTGAAATTTTTAGAAAATAAAAACGTTGGCCATTGGGTCTGGCTATGCGAATTGCGATAGCATTTTTAATTAATATAAAAAAAATAAAACTAAAATATTTAATGCTTGGAGCTGGTGGGCACCAGCAAAATTTGAAATAAGATACACAATAAATAATAAAATAAACGTAAAAATGTCCCATGTAGGTATCGAATGGTGAACCAAATATGTGAAATACCGTGTAAGTTGTTTAGAAGTTCATTTCAACACCTTATTTTTAAAGTCACTTCTACGTGGTTTTCTTCCTTACAAATAAGTTACTTCTTTTAGAAAGAGCTTTATTGAAATTGTTTGGCCCTACTTCTTCTAATAATAAAAATAATAATCGCTTATTATAAATAATAATAATAGCAACAACTATACAATATCAATGAAAAAACAATACAATATCAATGAAAAAAAATTATGATTATTTTTAGTGATCTTTGGATGTATCTTATGCATTTTTCAATGTTGCATATGCTGCATATGTTGCATACTTAGCTTCCAAGGGAGCTTATGGTATGGTTTTGGTAGCCAACTTTTATGTGCTCCCTATGAGTAACAATGTTCACGCGGTTATTCTCATGTTTGTTCTACAAGTTGAAATTGGGGTTGTTGTTGTTCACAATGTGTGTGTGTGTGAAGGTAGCCTTGTTCTACATAGGAATGTCACCAAAACCAGTTGTCAAAGCCTATGATCTTGAAGACAAGCTCAATCTAAAGAGTTTGAGAATTATAGACTAGCAAACAAATGCAAGCTTTTGGATTAGTAGTCATTGTACATCAGGATTTGCAATTCATGCACATACTTCTTGATTTGGTGAAGACCATGGTGCTTCATCAAGGCATTCAATTGCAAAAGAATTTCGTGGCACAATTTATTCATTGAAACCAAAGTTGTGTTACATGATGCACTTGTACCATGCATTGGAGGAAATCTTAGGTGTTGACAAATTGTAGTTTGGGTTGACAAATGGTAGGATGTTATCCAATTTGTAGTTTGGACACATAATTTGATTAGCATGGGAACATATGAATATTAATGAAGAGGGAAATATTTTTATGTTAGTTATAAGGTTGGGAATGACACTTAATTACCATCTTGGATAATGTTGTATTCCATCACATACATTGCAACAATACTATCCTGACCTTTAAATTTTGAATTAACTATACATATATTTCGTATGCAGATTTATTAGACAAATTAACTAAAAGGAAATGGACTAGCTAGTAAAATAAAAATTAAAAACGTATAGTAAGATCTAAGCTTTTGTTGTAGTAGCAACATAGTTGAATCCTAAAAATGGTTTAAGGTTGATGTTGCTTCAAAAGTAAACATCGATAATGTCAAAAACAAGTGACTTTAAATGAAGTTGAAAGCGAAAGACTTGAAATTTAAAAGATTGAAAGATATATGAACGATAAGAAAATGTAAATTGTCGAAGTTAAATTGACTTGAAGGATATGACTTAAAAAATAAAGTGTTGAAATTGAAATGACTTGAAAAATAAAATGCGAACAAGGTAAAAGAATATATAGACAACTCTCGTATATGTTAAATTGCTGGAAGTTCAAAATACTTTGAATTAAAATGACAATAATTTAATAGGAATTTAAAAGACGGTAGAAGGTATAATCAGAGTTATGAAAAGCTTGTGTTTTTTCGCGAAGAAAATTGTTGTGCAGATAAATTAGTAAATCATGGTCACGGCTTAGCTGATGTTATTTGGTGAGACTCTCTCCCCACTTTTATTAGAGATGACTTTTTTAGAGACAAATACGGACTTTCTAGTTTTTGTTTTTCTTAGATCTCTTGATTTGTTTTTTGGATTTTTATATTCAGTTTTTTCTGAGGGTTTTGGTTTGGTCCCCCCACTTGTACAATTTTTCCTTTTTCAATAAAATTATGAGCAATGTGATAGAGGATGAGAGTAACCTTGAGGTGCCAACCTAGTTGGGATGTCAAGTTATCTCCTAAAGTCTTCTGTTGCTTTTGATTCAGGCAAAAAAAGGTAACTGCCACTTCGATGACAAGCCGCACAATTGTGGTTAGTTAAGCTAGGTGACTGCCACTCCTGAGACTACCTTGTTAAGCTAGTCTCAAGAGCATAATATTTGTCTCAATAAGAGTGTATTGTGATTTTTTTATATATATTTTTTCTGATGTCCACAACTTCATTTTATGGCACCTACACATTAGTCTCTCTGCATTATTTTTTAAAAACTGGGGAAGAGGAAAAAAATTATTTACTAGTGACATTAATTGAGGTTACAAGGCTATGAAGCTCCCGGAAGATAACTAAAGTTTAACCAACAATTATTCAAACCAAAAATTGAACTCTCAAACATTCATTCTTAGGCAAACTAATTTATCTCTTTTATCTTTGATGAGTTTTTATGTAACGTCGTGTGTTTTTATAAATGAATTATTATTTATTTACTCTAAAAAAAACACCATGTAATAAATGATGAACAATGCATATGGATTCGTGAAAAATGTGTCAACATTTTTCTTTTAGATAAGCCAAACTCTAGACCCATTTAATTATAGATTGAAATCCACTCCCTAAGAAAATCTGCACCATTCAATCTTCTCTTAGAAGTAAATGGATGGTTAAAGTTCTACTCTGATTTTATCAAGCCAAATGGCAAAGAGGAATGTGAAACTTGTGAAAATAATTATTTACTATAATTCATGTGGCTACACTAATTCAAACATGTCCTATATTTACAACAAGAGAAAAAGTTGTATAGTGTAGAATTCTCTGCAGCTATTATCCATGGCATAATTTGCATGGTGACTCAGGAGTTGAGTTTGGTCACAAATTGAAAAGTTCTCAAGATTCCTTTTAAAATAAATAAATAAAATCTATTTTTTATGCTGCAGTGACTAAATATGCAAACTTTAACTCATTCCTGAATCTTGATTATTGCACACACCAGCTTCAGTAGCCGTCAATAGTCTTCTATCTCGTGCGGATCAAAAAGTAGGACGAAGATAATGTCATCACTTATTGCACTCCTTAAAAATCCGCATGCCCTTGAAGATATATACAGATGCCGAAATAGCCTCTAGAATGAGAACTTTCAGCAGTTATATCATCCTTGCGCCGAGCTCACCAGACAACTATTGTCAGCAAAGTCAAAAAGACTGAATCCAATCCAAGCTTATAGAGAAGACAGTAGATCAGTATCAGTTGAAGAAATATGGTGACTCTAAAACTTCCTTCAAATCTAAGTCTCCACGTTCAGGTAAGGGTGGAAATTCCAAAGATGGGAATGACTCTTGAAAGCTCTCCAATAACTGTTCACAAGTTAAACAATGTAAAAAATTAAAAACAGAATAAAGTACAAAATTCAAAATAAATTTAAATAAAGTAAGACGCATTATTAAGCAATAATAACTGTGAATCTTGTTACATAATACAGTAGCATGGTTTTCGCTTCTGTTTCTTTTGGCATAAATGTACTTTTGATCTCTCTATTTTTACTGTTCACAATTTTAGTCCCCTATTTTTTAACTCAGAAATATAGTTCCGCAGTTTTCATAATTTCAAACATTTTCCCCACCCCTGAATTAGAGACTTATTTATTTTTGCTAATGTGGCAAGTGTAATGATCAGGTGGGTAACTAAGTAATGTAATACAAAATGTGTTCGGGAAGTGCAGTTTAAATCTTCTCTTTTTAAGCAATGCAGAAGGAAGAAATGAAATCTCAAAACAATCTGCTGTTAATTATAGACAAATTTTACACTTACGAAATTAATTTCACCACAAGTAAACTATACTTAGGAACAAGATAGCATTGGATATAAAAAATGAGCATTTAAACCACATACGTTTTCAAGAATTGGAGTCTCATAGAGTTCTACAAACTTCTCTCGTAGTATTCTGTTCATATTATCAACATCACATGCATGCGTCCAATATGAATCATGGACCCCTACAAGCATATAAATCATCATCAGCATTGCAATTATAATCGATAATAGATCAAACACGAATGGAACCATGAGCTTAGCTCACTAGCATTTAATTTTAGTGGTGGGGTCTCCACCACAGCCTAATAGGGTTTAATACCAAAACCAAGGAAATACCTGCAAAACTCAAGCCTGCCTTTTTGCAGGCAATAGCAGTCATCATCATATGAGAACCATCAAGTGAATGAACAAAATTTGGCGGAAATGCGGTTCTCTGCCGCTTGACCATGACCTGCAATATTTGATAATAAAATTTTAAATTTAGATCTGGAAAATGAAAAACAAATCAAAATACTGAAATTTTCTCCAAAATAAACTATGCTATAACTGTTTGCAAACCATTCATATGAATATATGAAAAAAAACGGAGTAAATATTCATAATAATAAACTAAAACTCTATCGAAATTTTTGAACTGCAAAAGCCTGTCATTCAAGATAATCAGAGAAAAAGCTCATGCATGATGTGAGATGACCATAGGCAGCTCAGATTCTATCTAATCAGCTCTAATTCCCACTGTGCGTGAGTGTGTGATGTGAAGCCCAACGGAATCATAAATCCCCAAGCATGAGATTTAATGTTTTTAATTCAATAGTAACCTTACGCGGTAATTATTTTCTATAAATATCCTCCTAAGTCTTCCTTTATTACCCTCAAACAAGCCTATAAATATTGTTATAAATTACCTTGTCGGTTTCTCGTTTCAATGTTAACATCTGAAGTGAAGTTTTGACCTGCAACACATAATAATAAAAGCTTAATAACCTATAGATAGCCTAGAAATCATGATAACTTGAAAGAAGTACTGGTGATGTAGTTCCAGGAAAATTATGTTGCACTCACAATATGCCTTCCTTGATAGCGGTAAGGTTGCACCACAGGAAGTCCAAGAGGAGTGGTCCAACACACTGGTTCATTTTCAGATGCAATCACCTGTTCCAATTGTCTTGGTCATGATCATATCATAACACAATTAAACAAAGCCGCCTCCCTCGAGAGATTAGCATTTTATATTTTTCATTTCCATTTAAAGTGAAACAATATGCACTGTCTATTGTAGACATGTCAGTAAAAGGAGTAATGTAACATACTTTTGCACAGTCACCAAGCCAGTTCATGATACTTCGTGCACCTTCAAACATCTCCTGTAAGGCGGTTAAGGTCACCTGAGAAGGAAATAAAGATGATACAGATGTTACATGCTCAACAAGGAGAAGGTATATTTAAAACACCACCATTTTAACCCTCTAACCTTTGCAGCATAACAAGCAGCACCAAAGAGCTCTGAATCATCTGCAATAGCATCTCTTTCTTTCAACCTTCTCTTTATCTGTTCCCGTGCTCCAATGTATGTGACACCGTAAACTGATGTCATCACCGTCTGCTTAACCAATTTTCTATCCACCTAGACAAAGTTCAATCAGCTCAAAATCAGTTTTGAGATGAGGAATGAATACCAAAAAAAAAACAAGCATCAACTAGAATTGGTTAGGGAATAAATTATTTTCATTTGGGTTTATGATTTATTTATTTTAATTTATTCTTTCTAACAGCTATAAGTTCCAATATTTCCTTGTAAAAATATGAACCATATCACACCAAAGGAAGAGTAGATAACCTGATTAACCAAAGTCTTTGCATGACGAGCTTCAGAAAAATTTTCCGGATCTTTCTGAGCATCGATTTTCATGATTTCTAATACCCTGCATAAAATTGTTTTATTATGATGAGGTGTTTTATGTAAGATATCCTTCACAATTCAAGTCAAAAGAGATCAGGAAGAAAAGAAACAAAAAGAAGAGCTATTGAAAATTAAAATGACTACAAATAAATAATAAACGAACAACAGATGAAAAACAATTGCTCCAAAAACCTCCTAACTTTTTGATAAAACGAATTATAGTGGGAAGAAAAACAAATACATACGAGCACAATAAAATATCCTCCTTAGCAACAAATGAACAAAGTGGTCAAACGCTGCTTCAATTTATTTATCTTTCAACAGGCATAACGCTCACAACCTAATGCAAGAAAGTCTTCATGCTGTCTATAACCACTAAAAGCAACCAGTAGTTCAAGAGTTTTGTTATTTTGACACAGTTGACAGCAAATTATTATTTTGACACAAAATTGACAACAATTTTTTACATAAATTAGATGATTAACGCAGTTCAAATATGTGGTTAATTACGTTCACTAGATGGTTAATGAATATACCAAGGTGTCATTGCAACTCATTAAACCATCAACTAAACACAATTAACCACGGTTTTGTATGTCATTAACCACAATTTTTCAAGTGTATATTGGACACATGAATATCATGTGTATATTTACACCTTAAAAATCATATATTTGAACAGAAATTTGGATAGATAAGGATTTTGAATAGCTAACAAGGTGTCGCGACTCATTAAACCATCAACTAAACACAATTAACCACGATTTTGAATGTCATTAACCACAATTTTCCAAGTGTATATTAGAACACAAAACGTTGTTTATATCATGTATATATTTGAACAACTTAAAAATCATCTATATTTGAACAAAAATTTGGATATAGTTGATAAGTTTGTTAGGTGGTTGATATTTTGGTTATTCTTATAAAGTCTTTAAATAGCCCTCAATTGTTAGAGGGAAAGATAGATTTGAATAATTAAATTTAGTGACTAGAGAATTATCTAGTGTGAAAGGAGAGTGCTCCTTGTATGCAAAATCATCATCTTCATTGTAAATAACTAATGCACTCTAAAACAATATAAGTACTTAGAAGCATCTAAAAGGTGATCTAAAGAAAAATCAACATATTGATCAGACATCTTAAACAAATGTGTCTTAATTATAAATTGTGTTGAAAAGCTTAATCCTTTTACATACATCAAGGTCTGTAGAATATTCCAAAATAAAGCTAGGCAAGCAATAAAAAACCAAATCATCATATTAGATATAAAGGGAACAAATTTGGACAAGAGACTGTTAACTATGCTAAGAGAGGAGAGGTAAATTATGACAATATGCAAAACACTAAGCGTGATAGGTTGAGCAGAAATAGGGAAGAGAGAAAAGGGCGAGAGGTGTTGGGGAGAGATAGGGAATCTCCATTGATTGATCCAGAAGGGAAATATGTCAGAAAAAAAAAATCTGTGGGATACACACATTTTCGTCTTCTCTCCAAAGATGGGAACAAAGAACCTAGAAAGGGATTGTTTGTCCCTGCTGCTGGGCAGAGAGTGGATGTAAATGAGGATAATTTTGTCCATTGAAAATTATGTGATTTCTCTCTTCTCTATTTATTTCCCCATCCTTAGTTCGAAACACAAACAATCTACCCTATTTCTGAGTTCTTTCTCTCTTATCACACTCTTACCATTTTCTCTCTTCGTATCATATTATCACAATCAATCAAACCATAAAAGCTCATTATTGTTATCTTAACTTTAAACTATGTATAAGTATAATATATGTAACAATATACATAATACTCACCTAGCTGCTATACCCGAGTATACATCAGCTGGCTTCTCTCCTGCAACTAGATTGACAGCAGCAGCCCCTAACTGAATGAAACAGATAAATAAATAACAAATTATTAATTAAATAGAAATCTCCCATCAGCCATATAGTTTTGTTCGAAAATGGAAAATAGAATAGAAGGCTACATAAAATGGAAAATATTAAGAATTCTCACAAAACACATGATACTCGAATATTTACACAAACAAATCAATACATGACAACAGAAATGCATGTTTCAGCCATTGATCCACATTTGACAAGACCAGTCTGGGAACATGTCCAAAAGCTTAAGATGTTGGGAAAAAGCACATGAATATTGTAATGTGATTACTCAAACCAAAATCATTTTCCACAACCATCAAAGTCTGAAGGTCCATTCGTAGTTGTTCTAGGTTTCTGGTTTTTATTTGAAAAGTTAAATTTGAAAACAAAACTTGTTTGATAAAATGAGGTTAAATTGATTTTTTCCGTAATTTTAAAATAGTTATCACTTAAAATCTGAACCACAAAAATCAGTTTTATAATTTTTATTAATTTAAAGCTAACACGTCACCACCGGTGGCTGCCGGCCACCACTCCCACCATTACCACTGACGGAAAACATTGAATCAAGCACTTAGATCACCGACAGGCACCACTTCGGTCATTGCCGATCACACTATGAACACCACCTCTCTGAGTTTTGCGGCATCTCTGACCGCCTTCTACCACTGCCATCATACTCCAACTGCTGCGGCAACCACCGATCACCGCTCCAACAGCCGCCTGCTGCCTTCTCCAACAACCAGCACTTATATCTTTTTTAATGTTGTGGGTGTCAATGGATTTTAATGCTGTGGGTGTCAATGGATTTTAATGCTGTGGGTGTCAATGGAGGTAGTGATATTCACAGGTTTGGGAAACTATAAGTATTGACAAGATAATTTGTTCAATTGTTGCTCCACGGAGGCTCACAATGTCATTTGCAAGTTGGTGATGTCAAAAGTAATATTTTTCATTATTTTTTCAGACTTGATTATTTTTTTGTAAATATTTTAATATTTTGTGAAGCCAGAACAGAAGCTCGACTGAAAACAGATTTAGATTTTGAAAATTTCAAAACATAAAACCAAAAATCACCTCATCCCCAACAAGGCCTTAAAGACAGCTAGATTCAGAAGTGGTATTCATCCCCTAACTTGATCTCTAATACCTAGGACTAAATTAAATAACTTGAAACTCAAAAAGTGGAAAAGGAAACATGGAAATCTAATTGATAAAGCCATTTACCTTGTCTCTTCCTAAAGCAGCATAATGTTGTAAGCCGTTGCAAGAGCCATCCTATGACAAAAAATTATAGAAGTACAAATAGTGATTAGTTGATAAACATGATGATAACATGAACTTGACAATGACATTGGTTTTTTACATCAGAAAACAAAGAATCAGTAGGAATAGATTGCACTGGTCACTTTTACACAAAGCATTAAGTGTTTGACCCGTGAAGAAAAATGTCATCGTAACACTGAGACTTATTTATTTTATAATAATATATATTATAAACCGGAGAAAGATAGGATAGCCAAGACCACGAGACTCTCAATATTGTGGGCCTGGTGAGAGTGTATATTATGTCTGTGTGTGCGCGCGCGCGTGTGTGTGCGTGTGTTTGTGCACATGTGTGTGTGTGTTGTGTGTGTTTGTTGTGTGGTGTCTGTTTCAGCAGAAGTAATCCATTAGTGTAGTTTCCCCCCAATTCATAGCCTCAAAAACTATCAATCCAAGCAAAATTATGAACACATTAACGTATTTTGATACGTCAAAGTTCATTCACAACGTGAAAATACCTGATGTACTGGAATATGTGATATAAATGACTCTGGTGTAGAAATTTTTAAAGCTTCAGTTAGAGTCATGCATGCAGCTAAGAACTGGAATGGATCTTCTGCATTCAACCACCACCGTCTCCCTTCCATAGGTTGCTCAGCAGAATCAAATATCTCATCAAGATGATTTTCAACGAAAGTTATGCGACCTTCATTTGATAGTTTATCAACACCACCACCATATAGATTTGCCAAGTGTATCTTCAGCCAGTGCAAACCAGATTTTCCAAGAGGACGTCCATCTGCAAATTCCAATATCCCTCGGCATACATCTGAACCAAGATGATTTAAGTGTGGATGCATGGGATATGCACGACCTCGAAAATCAAGGTTATGTGGGTAGTAAAAACACTCTTCATCCTTCATATTACGTGCTACCTGCAACCATAGAAATCAACGAGTGAGTAGCTCGACAAAAAATACTGACTACAAGACAATACACATGAATATCAAGAAAGCATACAGCAAGTTTAAGTTCTGTGTCACAACGTAGTGAATATCTCTCCCTGTTCTCTTTCTTCACAGATTTGACCTTCCATTTCCATTTCTTTTTCTCTGCTTCATCATCAGTTTCTAGCTCCTCAGGAATTTCAACCTACAATAGAAAATTGAGCACCATTTCAAACCAATCAGCCATAAGTTTCTGAAACACAATGCAAAATTAAGGATAAATCTTGAATATTTACACATAAACAAGTAAATAAGCTAACAACCAACAATAAAATATCAATAAAAACAAAAGAAGAAAAAGGCAATTGTATAGTTGAGCTTACATCATTGCGGTCCACCAAACCAGCAAGTCGGCCTCCACCAGCCCATATCCTATCCACAACACTGAGCACCTTGTTATTTACCCTCCATTTTGTATTTCCGAGAGTATCCAGAGCCTAATCAAGAGTTTTAGATGTACACACGTTATAAAAAATCACTATTTAGAGAAAAACATATGAAAAGAATATAATATAACACGGCCCAAAATGCATGACAACCATAATAAATTCAGACCTCAAATACAGGCTCTAATTGCTTTCTAGGAACTTTCTTAACAGCCTCTCGTTGTTGCTTGACTCCATGAGTACGCATGACATAGGAGGGTAAGAACAAGTATCCACCTTTGTCAAAACTGCAAAGTGCGTCATAGGGAAAATTGAGAATCAGCACCGCGTTAGCCATTCATCCAAAAGAAGTAAAACAGTAATATACATATGCATTTTGTAAACATTGAATTGTATAATTGATTGTTGATGGTGTATGAAGAAAATCCTTTTTATATTTTGAAGCCAGTTGCAAAAGGCAGTAGTTTACTTGGTTAATACTACAGTTAGGTAGAAGAAACTAACTGTAGAAGAAACACAGGTATGATGGGCTAGATAAAGCAAGACAGTCTAATGGCAGTGCTGATCAGAGATAAAAACACACTTGAAACCACAGATGAAGCAATACCACAAAACAAAGAAGCTAAGAACAAAACTGTATTTGTTAGTCTATATAACTTTGGCTAATTAGTGTAGTTAAGACTTAGCTAGTAAGTTGATAAGTTTGCTAGGTAGTTGTTAAGAGTTGTTATTTTCTTTATTCTTAGAAAGTCTTTAAATAGCCCTCAATTGGTAGAGGGAAAGATAGCTTTGTATAATTAAATCTAGTGACTAGAGAATGCACTAGTGTGAAAGGAGAGTGCTCATTTGGGGTAGCTTTGAGTGCAAGGTTATCGTCTTCATTGTAAACCTTTTGTATCTTCTGTTTCAATCTTATATTATGTCGCTTAACTGATATTAACAGAAAGATATTCAAAGAACTTTTCTTTTCTCAATTTTGTTGATCAATATTTATTCTAGTTAGAAACATTCTCTTCTTTGTTGAATTCTAACCAGTATTGGGAATTCTTTTCATATATCATAAGAAAGGTTCCTAACAGTATCCCATACCATATCTAGGGCTATGTCATTAAACAGTGACCAATCATCGACTCAATTAGGCTATTAAGTCAGTAGATTAATGATCAACCCCATGGTTCACAAGTTGAACTGCATGCACTATTTTTTATTAATTTATATATATGTATACACATACACACACACAGCATACACAAACCATTTTTTTAGCATTGTTTTTAACAATTTGGACATTGTTTCATTACAGTTGTATATCGTTGGGTTAAGCCCAAGCCCAGATATTCGTAAGCTTAAATGCATCTTCCTTCTCTTACATTACTTTGTTATCTTCCTCTTTTCTCCAGCACTAGATCATTACTTTTTCTTCATTTCTTTTTCTTTGCTTTTTTACCTTCTTTCCTTTTTCTTGTTTCTTCTTCCTCTTTTTTTCTGTCTATTGTTTGACTGTTCACAGTTTTTTACTGATGTATCCTTAATCTCTACCGGTGACTGCCCCTGTGAGCAGTCGCTGAGTTCATCAGTGAATCGGGTTGCGAAGTTGCACTGGTTCAAACTGATTCATAGTCAGTTTTGTGATGTCAGCGCCAATTAATAGCATGGACAATCCGATGACATGGATGACCAGTCCAGTTTTATTACATTAATCTATTGGCAAGAAAATTCCTTAAAGATAAGTTCATTCGTCTAAAACCAAACCAAACAAAAAAAATAGTCTATTAAAGGGTGTAATGTTCTGATTTTTTTCACATGATTATATTGGTTGATTAAACCACCTAGCCCTAATGTATAACATAAAGGTTAAATAAAAGTTTCAAATCATTCGTAATCATAAAAATAATAAGCAGAAGGTTGGCAAGACAGCAGTCAAAAGTGTTAAGTTATCATACCCTGACCAGTTGACCGGTGGAACAACCATAGGCATATAAGGAATGACCATACTTTTTGCCTGTTAAAAAAGAATAAAAGAAATCAATATATCATAGAACCCAAAAATAGGAGATATGACTTATAAGCTACACTTTACTTTTTGCCTGTTAAAAAAGAATAAAAGGCATAGAACAACACAAAAATACATGGAACAGAGAATAACACTAAAACGCAAAATTTTGCTACTCAACGTACCGTGAGACAAAAGTTGTCCCACGGACAAAGCACCTAACAGAAACAAAATACTCAATTTTATTTCCTACCTTAATATCTATGTTTCATTCCCCTAATTCCAACCCTTTACCTCTCCCCCGTAAACTGTGTTTAACTTTTAATTATTACACATAGTATAATGTTATATGATAAACACTCATGATTTGTTATGCATAAGCATATAATATCAATGGTTGATATTACTCACTTTACTCTCTAAAGTGAACTGCTCTAAAATTGCTGACTTTAGAGGAAACTTATCCAATATTATGTGTGTATATATATATATTTTCCATCGTACTATATATTATAGAAGGTACTGAATAGAATTTTACATGATTATACATGTGCTCCCTATTTTATTTTATTTCTGTAATAACAAATGTTAGTAAATTAGTTGTTAGAAATGTTAGTATGGAGAGCTGAACCCACAGCCCCCTATCTCTCCAACCATGTCCCCCTCCACGAAACCACTTTATCACTCCACTTGTGCCATCTATTGTCCACCAAACAATATACCTGACAAAGTGTAGTGTTGTCACCCAAGTTTTTGTCCTATGTTTATTATGCTTCATTGTGAATCAAACCCATTGTGGTGGATGACCAATGGCAGAATATGGTTGAAGACCGAAAATCCACTATATTAACACGTCATGGCAGGCATCCCTTCACAAATTGCCTATGGAAGTTGTCAAAAATTCGCCATGCCATGGCGGCCCCATGGCCACCATTTAACAACACTGAACAAACAGACCCTTCAGTCAAAAAAAAAACTGGAGACAATAACAACCACAGCATAACGCTGGAGATATCTGCTTTGATGGGTTACACAAGGGCCACATTTGTGGGCTTGAAGATAAAGGGCTATCGTTGAATATATGAGCATTATGCTCCAACCAGATAAACTGCATGACACCAGAAACTGCCCATCTCTACAAAGATTTCTAGGATCAAAGGTTTAGGCCATCTTACAAATAGGGAGTTAGCTTGTTTAGGATTATATTTCAGGTAGTATCCTGGTAAACAAAAAAAATAGTCTTTCAAACAAAAAGGATTGTAAATGCACAAAGTTATCCGGTATAGAAATATTATGTATTAAGAGTCTAGAAAAATGATTAAATTGAAATTGACAAGAAAATGCTCAAGCTAGATTCTCCATTATATACCAACTTTTATCTCATACTCTTCTATCTTCTTTCTTCACCCTATTCCCACATCTCCTATCTTCATCTTCTAGATCCTATGACTCTTCTAGTCCATCATCACCATTAATACATTTTAAAGTTTTTCTAACTTCGATTCAATTCGATAACTAAATATCTGGTACAAATAACAATACTAGAAGTGCTTGAGAAATACATAATGTAACTCTCCTTTCCAAACTAAAGACTCAATAACCTGACAAAAAGTTGTGCTAAAAATGTTGCGTGATATACCTCTGATGATGAACAGTTCAATTTGAATTTTGATTAAAAGAATAGAAGGCAATGGAATATACTTACAGTTCGGTCAAGCCCTTTAAGAATTAGAGGGTCACATTCAATAACACCGTATTTTCTGCCTGTTTTCCTGTTTAGATAAAAACAATATAAAAAAAGGTTATAATAAAAAATATTGTTGAAAAAAATATAATTGTAATCATGAGATGCAAAGATCAAAGCTCACGCTGCCTCTTTCATCGTTCTAAATGAATGCACAAATGCAGGACGGATATCAGGTCCACCATCTTGTGACTGGTATGAGTCCGACTCTGATGGCGGTTGAATATATGCCGTTTGAACCAAAAGTTCAACCAAGCGGCTTCCTACCTGTGCAGTGGAGAAGAGGATGCATCTTATTAAAAACCAAATTAATAGAAAACCAAACATTTGAGAGTGTAGAAGAGACTATGCACACCTTTGTCTTCATAACTGGTCCCCACGGTTTTGTATCATCAAGGTCCTTCAATATTCCTCTCACTGCAGCAAGCTTCTGCTTTTTCATCAAATCAATGACCTTTTTACGCAGTTTCTCTTCTTCCTTTATGACTTCAGTGGATTCAACTACTTCATTCTTCTTGCCTTTATCATGTTTTTTCTTACTACTCTTTTCTAAGAACCTGTGTATTCTAACCTATAGTGTAACAATAAGCAGGATACAAGGTTACACACATAGCAAGAGTGCAACAATGGATTAGGATACTATATACATATAATGATATTCCTTTGAAAGTTTACTGTTCATAATAAATGGACTTAAAAGGATGAAAATTTTGTTATTAGAAAGATACATCTTCAAGCTAATCAGGTCTTATAAGTTATAACTACATTCTGCATACTCACTTGCACATGTCCGAATGTGAATGTGGTTTCCAGGGAGCGAGGGAAAATGTGGAACAGGTTGAATAGCAGGTTATGCACTCCCCCATTTTGGGTTCATTCGCACAAAAATCCCCACAAAAGCCTAGTCCCCATCTCATCCCTATTTTGGGATTCCCACCCTCGGTTCCAATCAAATAAAGCCACAGTTACCTAGCATGTAAGGAATTACCTAACATTCCTACCTCCAAACACATTTTTAAATAATGATATAAAAACTTAAAATAAAAAACATAATGAAAAAGATAAAAAATTTAACATTATAGATCACCATGTATGTATATCTTTGCCTACTTGAAATACTAACCTCTCTTCTCCTTTAATACCTCTTAAACTTCCTACAGACACTCTTGAGTTTTCTAAGGGTGTTTCTCGGTCGAAATAAGTATGAAACTGAGTCATTTGAACTACTTCGATCAACATATTTATGCTATTAATAATACTTGAAGTGCAAACAAAACAAACAAACAAAAATAACATAAGAAATGCAATCTGTCTCACCTCTTGCTCAATGGAATCACCTACACTGCACACGGCCTGGATAACCCTAGCAGTGCCAACAAATCCTTTCTCACTTCCTGCCATCAACAACGCCATCATCTTATGCATTGTAATTACAGCCATCTTATCGGATGGCAACTGAACAAAGTAAGGCGCATAAGCTGTCCTCTTCTTCCCATTTCGATACATCTCTTGCTCGTTCTCAATTGCATCCCTTAGTGGCTCGAACCAACCAAGAAACAATGACTTCATGTAAGGCAAATTAGGTGCCAACTTCTGTTCACACATATCCATCAAAAGCTCTTTATATTCCCTTGCAGCTTCTTGCCAAAGTTCAGTCTCAATCTTCACTTGTCTTTTTCTCAACTCCTTGTATTTCCCCTCTGGCAAACCATGCCACCTAAACCCAGTATTCTGCCTCCTCTCTTCTCTCTTCATCTCCTTCAACAACTCGTTAATTTCGTCATCAACTTGGGAAGAATCACCTTTTTCCGCATCGTTATGCAAAATCCCCTCATTTTTTAACATAAATTCATCAATCTTCCTCTTATCTTCTCTCTCCATCTCCTCCAACAACTCTTTAATTTCATCATCAATCACAGCAAGATCATCTTCCTCCGCGTCAGTCGAAGAAAGCGTCTCAGCAACACTAGAATATCTTTCAGCAACAAATCGAAAACTCGAATTGTGAAAATTCCTCTCATCCTCAACATCAGTAGAAGAAACAGCCTCAGCAACACTAGAATAACCCTTTGCATCAAATTGCGAACAACAACACCCACCAAAATTCTCAACTAACTGAAACCTCGATTTACTCACACGCCCACTTCCATTTTCCTTTCCAATGTTACACAAAACCTCTTTATTACCCGAAAAAATTGAACTTTGAGCGAAAACAAGAGGTGGGTAGTTAACATTCCGACGTAACAAACCTTTACAGACTTGTTTGGAAACATTCCGCCACATGTTTGATGAAATGCCCAAATGAGATTTTTTCAAAAAATTCAAATTTCTGTTGTGGATAAGAGGATTGGGTAAGGATTCAACTGTCGTAGTGAACATTAAATTAACCATAGATAAAAATTGGTTGAAGAAAAATGAAAAGTGAAGAAGAAGAAGAAAAAGGGTTAAGAGAAACAAAATTCATAGATATGATGAAAATGGAATTGGAATTTGGAAGATATAGATAAAGTGGTGCCGCCTTTGATGAAAAGGAAGTGGGTTGGGTTTGTGGACGGTTATTGGTGGCAGTTCTTGAAAAACCCTTCACAGAAATGAAAAACCCCTAGAGTGAGAGAGAAAATTGAATGATCACCGTTGATTTAACGAAAGAAAATTCAATGGTACACATGCTCCCTCTATGCTCTCTTCTCACTTTGAAAACTCGAGTTTAATAGGCGACAAACAAATTTAGTGGCGCACAAAATGTTTATGGTGCGATTTGCATTGGTTTTGACTTTTGAGATAAGAAGTCATCTCCTCCAAAATAAAAAAAAATGTGATTTGGTTTGGTTTGGTTTGGATGATTATTCTAAAAAAATCTGATTTCATATAATTTAACTATATGCGGTTTAATTTGGATCAGTTTTTGAATATCCAAAATGCAATATGTAACTTTTTTATTTTTATTTTTTTTGACAAAATATGTAACTTTTGTATTAAATATTGGTATTATACATACACAGTAAAATAATAGGTTTGGTGCAAAATATAATACAAATATATTTAAAAATTGACATTATAGAATGAAAATGATGGATTTATATTCGAAACATATGAATTAGTGATAATATAGATTAAATTAATGCAATATATAAAATTAAAAAACCACAAGAAATATATTAATGAAATGTTGGTATTGGGACGAAAATCAAAACAATAGAGAGTAAAAATACAATAAAAGTATGAGTAAACAAGAAATATATTAAAGGAATATACAATACTAATGTACTTGCAAAAAGCACAATAAGGGATACTAGGGTTAAGTATCGTATTCTAGTGTTTAAACTGATTATTGGATGTCTTGAGAATGATGTCAAGGGAGGTATTTATAGCCTTCTATGGGCTTGGGTTTCAGTTGCTTAATCTCCAAGCAATAAGGGGTATTTGTGTATTTTGGGCGGTTTCTAGAGGATTCTAGAGATAATTGAGGCGACGCCCTCGATGAGGCGCGCCCAGGGTCCTAGGGTTCTTTTGAAGGACGCTAAGGCCTCTTTAAGGGGTCTAAAATCCCTTTTAGAGGTCTTTCAGGTCTTTAGGAATATTATGATGGTCCACAGCCCCCCAAGCACGAGTCTTGGGACAAGGCGAAGTGATTGATTTGTGATGTTTGTTTTATGTTCTAATTTTGAGAAGTCACGCCTAGGGCGCTCTACCCTATTTTCTGAGCTCCCTAGGGGTGTACGTTGTTTTGTTTGAGATTGATGGTCCACAACCCCCAAAGTACGAGTCTTTTGGAAAAGGGCGAAGTGGTTTGTGCCTTTCTGACGAGTATATTCTTTTTTGCAGGGGGAAGTACTTCGAGGCGAGCTCTTGGATGTTTCTCGCAGATCCAATGGTTCAGGCCTCACAACTCTTCGGTGGTAATGACTTGTCTGAATCGTGGTTTTTGTCTCCACGTGTCTCCAATCGTTTGTGAGGACAACGCATTTTCCGAGGCGACCTAGTTTTTATTTGCTATAAAACCCTTTATCCAATTTCATGTTTTCATTTATGGTCTTTGTGTTTTGAAACCCTACCAATTTTGCTTCGGTTAGCTGCTTTTCGTGGATCTCCCAGACTCCAGTCTCCAAGCTTTCCAGGTATTTCCTTTCTTTCCTTTCTCTTTGGTCTTAGGAACTCTTTCGTTTTTAACTTTTAGCGATGGTATTGATTAGGGATTGCGACAAGTCGAGTAGAGTGATTTCTCCTACTAATTCTGAGGAGAGGGACAAATTAAGAAAGTATTGCTTAAAACATGAAACACATCCTAACAGAGTGATTGATTGGGAAGTTTACGAACTAGGTCTTAATGGTGATAGGCTTTTTGGTGAGCTTTCGACCGATAGCGATAGTGGTAGTGGTGACGGCTCTGATAGTGATTGTGTTTTCCTCTATTCTACTCCAGGGTTAGTTCAGGGAAGAGATCGAGTTGGTAGGTGAAATGGAGTCTTTTTCCGATGAAGTTCTTAACGCGGTGTCGTTATACACTGAGATTGGGAATATTAACTTACTTATGAGTGATAGGGATATCTCGTCTACCGGACACGAGGAAAATGTGGAACTGTTTCCCTGTGATGAAGGAGAGAGTGTGTGTACTCAACATCCTGATGGCGACGAGGTGTACTACATGTATGCGGCGGTTTTGGAAGAATTTGGAGTGTAAATCCCTCTCAATGCCTTCGAGATGGATGTATTGAAAATCTTGAACGTGGCGCCTTCACAAATTCGCCCTAATAGTTGGGCCTTCATACGTGATTTCGAGATTCTCTGTAAGGCATTTGAGATTGAGCCTCTACTTGGCCCCTTTCTATATTTCTATGGGACCAAAGATGTGAATAAGGGGGCCTGGGTGTCTATTAGTGCCCATCCTGGTAAAAGACTTTTTCCCCTCTATGCTTCTAACTTTAAGAAGGATTGGAAGGATACTTTCGTCAAGGTGAAGGGAACGCCGAATTGTGCAGTTGCCTCTGTCTTGATCGATGGAGAGCCAAAGTTCCCTTTGAGTTGGACCCCTGCTCCGGCTGCTGAAATGGGTTTTGACTTTGACAAAATGACGCCATATGAGCAGGGCGTTGTATGCTTTCTGGAGAAGATGTTACTCTCTGACATTCATAAGTTGTTGAATAAAGAAGGGGATCCAGATGATTTAGACGCCTATCTGTGTGAGTGCTTTGTTATATTGGTCTCTCCCTCTAGTTTTATTTAGTATTTTCCTTTATTTTTGTGGTTTCCTATGTTCGCAGAACCTATGAAGCCTCTAACTCCTGCTGAGAGGAAACATTATCCTGTTGAGTTAAAAGCGATGAAAGTCATCGACGGGTAGGCGATCAGTGATCCAGTTGGCGTACAGTATCGAAAGAACAGGAGGAAGGACATTTCTTCAAGGGCGGAGAATGCCTCTGGTCAGGCGGGTATAGACATAGAGCACGCAGAAGTAGGTGGTGATGGGATCGTGGTTGAGATGGTGGAGTCACCCAAGAAGAAGAAGGCAAGGACTGGGCGAGCTAATTCTAATCGAGGTCGTTCTATGGGCGTGAATGTGCAAGACAAGGAGGGGACAACTGCGGCGACGATCTCTCTTAATGAAAAAGTGGCGGAGTCCTTCTGGCACAAGAATTTTGACTTCCGAAGATACAATTGTTTGTTGTTTTAAAAGAATTTTTCTGACGTCCTTCGTTTGTTTCTAACTAATTGTTGTCGTTTGACAGGTACATGGAGAAGAAAGTTCCTCTGGCAGAGGTTGACGTTGATGCCGGTATGAAGAGCAAGTATGGTGACCTAGTGATGGATGCCATCGATTCTGCTCTCAGGATTCTTCTGATGAATCATGTAATGGAGAGGAAGTATACTGATGTAGGGAAGAAGTATAAGGACACAACTGAAGATGTTGGAAAGTGGAAACACAAAGCTACTGGCTTGCAGACCAGACTGAATGAGGCGTTGGAGGCGAACAAGGCAGCTGAAGCTTCGGCGAAGGAGTTACAAACGAAATTGACTAATGTCGTTGGTGAAAAAGAAGCTGTTGAGCAAGAACGTGACTCTCTAAGAGACAAGAATGGTGAGCTAGAGGCGGATGTTAAGAGATGCACGGATGCGCTGGCCGAATATTTTGAGGATGGATTTGAGCGCGCCCGTGCTCAAGCTTTACACTTCAATCTAGGGGCAGACTTGAGTGGCTTGGATTCTTTGAAGATAATTGTGGATGGGAAGTTAGTTGACGAGGAATGACTCTGTTGTTCTTTCTTTTATGTTTATTTGTAATTATTTAAGCAGCCGTTTGTGGCACTTTCTTTGACTTATTTCAAGGTGACCTTAATTTTCAACGTTTTACAATTTGGTGTCGTTCAAATTGCTTTTTTATGGAGAAGTTGTTGAAAGTCTTTATGCAATCTTTATGTGGGATAATTTTTATACTTCCTCTTCTTCACTTTCTGCTTGTTTCTTTTAAATGCCCACGTCGACTTTATCGATCGGAATTATGCTAAGTATCTAAACGCTCCGATGACTCTTGTCATTCGGATTAATGCGAGAGGATTTTGAGTTTAAAAACGCCCCGGTGACTTTGAGTCATCTCGGAATTAATGCGAAAACGCCCATGTCGACTTTTGTTGATTGGAATTATGTGAAGTATCCAAACGCTCCGGCGACTTTTGTCATTCGGATTAATGCGAGAGGATTTTGAGTTACAAACACCCCGGTGATTTTGAGTCATCTCGGAATTAATGAGAAAACGCCGCATCGACTTTTGTCGATCGGAATTATGTGAAGTATCCAAACGCTCCGGCGACTTTTGTCATTTGGATTGATGTGAGAGGATTTTGAGTTACAAACGCCCTAGTGACTTTAAGTCATCTAAAAATTAATGCGAAAATCCCCATATCGACTTTTCTCGATCAGAATTATGCGAAGTATCCAAACGCTCCGGCGACTTTTGTCATTCGGATTAATGCGAGAGGATTTTGAGTTAAAAACTCTTATTGGAGCTTAAGGTGAGCGTTGTGCTCTGGCGACCTTGTTGGCGTATAGTTTTTCTTTTTCCTTAGAGTTATTCAGCTGTACTGAAAAATAAAAAGATGGCAAGTATTCTTTAAGAAAGTAAGGTGCCTCGTTAAAAACCCCTGCAACCCCTGCCCTTGCAGGGGGAAAGAGTGCTACCTTACTTCTTTTATTCAATGAATAGAAACATAAAGATTAGTTATGGCTTATCTCACCTTTTTGTTCATAAACATAAAGAAAACATACAAGAAAATTAACTATAGTAATTTTGTAGATCGACTACGTTCCAGGTTTGTGGTACTGCTTCCCCTTTCAGTTCTTCTAGTTTGTATGCTCTGTGAGGAAACTTTTATCTGATCCTGTAAGGACCCTCCCAGTTTGGAAGTAGTTTTCCAATTCTAGTTGGGGCGACAACTTGTCTTAGGACGAGGTCGCCCTCTTTCATTTCTCTCAAAATTACTTTGGAGTTGTAACGGCGAGTTGCCCGCTGCATGGTGGTGAATTCTTGTATATGAGCGTGTTCCCTTATGTCATCAATCATGTCCATTCTGCACCTAACTCCTAGCTCATTAGCTAAAGAAAATTTATGTTCATGAGTATCCTTATGGCTAAGTTTTTATTTTAGGTTATTATCCTGCAAAATTTTGTTAGTAAAAAAGAACAAAAAATAGACTGCCTTCTTTAGAAAAATTATCTCTTTGCCATGTAGGGGTATCTATTTTGACTGGAAGCATAGTCTTAGTGCCATAAACCATAGTAAACGAAGTTTCCTTTGCTGTAGAATATGGGGTTGTATGGTAAGACCATATGACCTGTACTTTTTTGTTCGTTTTTATAATTTGAATATTAATATCAATAATATCTAATGGCGAGGACTTGTAAAAGGAAATATTTTTCTTTTTGGTGTTTACCTCGTGAAGTTGTTCTACCCAAAGTCCTTTGGTTGCTTCTAATTTCTTTTAATACCATTTAATATTACTTTTTTGGCTGCTTCTGCTAATTCGTTAGCTTGTGGATGGATTACGGATACAAACTTCATCTAGATTCCCAAGTGTTTGCAGAAATCTACAACAGTACTGTTGGCGAATTGAGTACCGTTGTCAGATACGATACATCGTGGTAGACCAAAACGACATATTATTTTTTTCCAGTAGAACTTCCTGACTCTTTCAGCAGTTATTTTGGCGACGGCTTCAGCTTCAACCCACTTGGTAAAATAGTCCACGCCCACTATGAGGAACTTCAGCTGCCCTAGAGCCAAAGGGAAAGGCCCAACTACGTCGACTGCCCATTTGTGGAAAGGCCAGGGGGAGTAAACTGAAGTCAATTCGTGTGCTGACGGGTGCTTTTTATCAGAAAATTTCTGACATTTATCACACTTTTTTACGAACTCGGCGCTTTCCTAGTGCATATTTGGCCAGTAATATCCTGCTCTCAGAAGTTTTGCTGCTAGAGCTCGTCCTCCGATGTGGCTTCCGTATACGCCTTCATGTACCTCTAACATGACTAAATTTGTTTCTTCTTCACTCAGACATCTCAACATTGGAGTGGCTCTACCCATTTTATACAGCTTCCCTGCCATGATGGTGAATTTAAACGCCCTCTTTCTGACTAATTGATCTTTTTCAGGCTTTTTGGAGAGAAATATCATGTTAAGTATTTTAAAATGGGAGTCATCCATCCTTCTGTTACTTCAGTTATTGAATTTACCTCGACAATTTCTATGTTGGGAGATGAGATTACTTCTTGGATCACTGTATTGTGGTTGCCTGGTCTTTTTGGGCTGGCGAGTTTAGCCAGTAAGTCTGCCCTGGAGTTTTGTTCTCGTGGAACATAGATTGCCTCAAAAAATTTGAAAGATTTTGCCAAACTTTGGTCAAGTATCTGATAAGGTTAGTATCTTTGGCTTGGTACTCTCCGGTGATTTGATTTGTCACTAGTTGTGAGTCGCTTTTAGCCCTTAAATTTTCAGCGCCCATCTCTAGTGCCAGATTCATGCCGGTTATAAGAGCTTGGTATTCTGCTTTGAACTTGAATTTGAGAGATTGCTCACTAAGGAGGTCGTTAGGACCCTCCAAGACGACTCCTGCCCCACTTCCTTTTAGATTTGTTGATCTGTCTACTAATAATAACCATATGTGTGGTGCTTCCTCAGTTTGGATTGGTAATGTTAATTCTACGACAAAATCTGCTAGTACCTGAGACTTGATGCTCCCTCTTGGTATAAATTGGATATCGTATTCAGATAACTCTATAGACCAAGTTACCATCCTTCCTGCTAAATCCGGTTTGCCTAAGACTTGTTTGATGGGGTAGTTTGATTTTACAATGATCCTTTGTCCTTGAAAGTATGATCGCAATTTTCTTGTTGTGACGACTACTGCTAAAGCCAGTCGCTCTATTTTTTGATATCTTAATTCTGCTCCTTTAAGGACTCTGCTGACAAAGTAGACTGGTCGTTCCCCAGCTTCTGAGTCTTCCACCAGTACTGAACTCATAGCGTTATCACATATTGCTAAATAAAGAAAAAGGATGGCATTTGGGCTTGGGCGATGTAAAATAGGCGGGCTGGATAAGAAAACCTTTATTTTCTGAATAGCATTCTCACACACTGTTGTCCATTCGAAACTTTCTTTTTTCTTGACGGAAACAAAGAAAGAAAAGGCTTTGTCGCCGGCGCAAGATAGGAATCGTGATAAAGCTTCTAATCTTCCTGTTAGTTGTTGAACCTCATTGACATTTGATGGGCTTCTCATGTTGATGATGGCCTAGCACTTGTCTGGGTTTGCTTCGATTCCCCTCTTTGTTAATAAAAAACCAAGGAATTTTCCTACTTGGACCCCGACCGAGCACTTTGTTGGATTCAAACGCATGTTATATTTCCTTACCTGTCCCAGAATCTCTTTAAGATCCTCTGTATGGCTGGATCCTTCCTTAGTCTTGGCGACCCGATCATCTATGTATACCTCGAGGTTTCGCCCTATCTGTTTAGCGAAAGCCGTGTCCATGCATCTCTGAAAGGTGGCTCCAGCGTTTTTGAGTCCGAAAGGCATGACTTCATAGTGGTAATTCTTATGATTGGTCATGAATTCTGTCTTTGGGGCGTTCAAATGATCCATTCTGATTTGATTATATCTAGAATAAGCCTCCATGAAGCTTAAAGTGGCGAATCCTGATGCGTTGTCAATGAGATGGTCGATGTTAGGCAAAGGGTATGGATCCTTGGGGCATGCCATGTTTAGATCTGTATAATCAACGCACATTCTCCATTTCCCTGATGATTTCTTTACCAAAACTATGTTTGCCAGCCAAGTTGGGTACTTAATCTCGCTGATAAATCGGGCGTCCACCAACTTCTTAAGCTCTTCTTCGACAACTTTTTTTCTTTCCTCGCCCAGCTTTCTTTTTCGTTGCATTACAGGTTTAACGTCAGGATTAACAGATAAGTGGTGGCAACACAATGTTTGGGTCAATTCGTAGCATATCAGAAGGTTGCCATGCAAATATATCCAAATTTTTCTTCAAAAGGTTTATGAGTGCTGCTTCCTCTGTTGGGTCCAGAGAGGTTCCAATCTTTGTTGTTTTGTGAGCCTCAGGACCAATGGCGATCTCTTTTAAATCTTCAGTAGGTTCAAGGCGATCATGGTGAAAATATTCTCTAGGGTCTAGGTCGACCACATTTACGATGTGATCTTCATCGTGATTTTTCTTCTTTCCCCTCTATAATCGTAAACTGTTGTGGTAACACTCTCTGGCGATCTTATGATCTCCTTTGATTGTTCTCGTTTTTCCGTTGTCTAAAGGATATTTCATTACCAGATATTTGATGGAGAGGAAAGCCCCCAAAAGGTTAAAAGCAGGATGGCCTATGATTATGTTTAGGGGTGTTCATGGGTTGGGTCAACCCATAAAACCCGGTCAAACCCACCCAAAAAACTCAAAAAAAATGGGTTGGGTTGGGTAATTGGGTGGGTGTGCTTTCTGAAAATGGAAAACCCATAAAAATAAATGGGTTTCGGGTAAAACCAGACCTAAACCCAAAAAACTCACTTACCTAGTAATGTTAATATATTTTATCTTTATTTTCATAGGGTAGAAGAAAGTTATATTTCCAAAACATACACATTCTACCCTATATATTGAAAATCAAAACATATTAGAGTTACAAATTAATATGTTACACTTTTGGTTATTTTGATACTAGTGGAATTTTATGTCATGCAACTTTAGTTTGTTGGAAGTATTTTATGATGAAGTTTGTTATTTGATATTCTATGATGCATAAAATTATAGTAAAATATGTCAAAGACTTTTTTTAAGAAAATTAAAAAGTAGAGTACTATTTTAAAACAAAAATACGAGGACTTGTCATTTAATATTAAAAAAATAGAAAAATAAGTTGGGTAACCCATTACCCAATCCAACCCAACCCAAAAATTAGTGGGTTTGCCCAAACTCACCCAATAGTATAACGGGTGGTTATTTTACCTCATCCAAACCAGAGTACCCTATTTGGTTTGGTTTTGGGTTTAGCCAAACCCACCCACGAACACCCCTAATTATGTTGTATGAATTAGGAGAATTGATGACAAGATATCTTACTCAAACTGTTTTTGCTTGAGAGTCCGTTCCAAAAAATGTTTTTAGGGTGATGTATCCCCGAACATGCACTTGCTCGCTGGTGAATCCAGCTAAAGTTCCTTTGTATGGTTGTAACTGCTCTAAGTCCAGTCCCATTTTCTTGAAAGTGTCGTAATATAGGATATCGGTTGAGCTCCCTGGATCGATCAACACTCTTTTGACATCCCATTTGAGAATTTGCACGGTGATTACTATTGGATTGTCGTCATGAGGAATGATATCTTAGAAGTCTTCAGGAGAGAAAGTAATATTGGGTTCACGCTGGAAAGCTTGATTGTTGTTTTCTTGACAAAGCATTACCTGTCGTGCATATTTTTTATGAGAAGTACTTGACTCTTCTTCTCTGGCGAAGCCTCCTGAAATGGTGTGCAGCGTATGTCTATCTCTTTGTTCTTCGTCTGACCCTTCTTTTCGAGATTTTTGATCTCTTTCTGTTTTCCTTCGATCCTCGCAGCTTGTCGCTCTGTATCAATTTTTTCGATTTCTTGCCTGAGGTGGACGCATGAATTGGTATCATGGCCTCTAATTCGATGATATTTGCACCAACCATCTCTATCAGAACCCATGCCTGCTCCTTTGGGTGCTGGTGCATCTGGAATCAGTCTTGTACTATAGACCTCTCTTACGATGCCTTCTGGGCGAGCATTCAGCAGAGTGAAATCGTCAAACTGTGGCTTAGCGCCATAAGGGACATATGGACGCCTCTCTAGTTTTTTGAACGCTCCCCTATCTCTGGTTACTAGCGGGTAGTGGTTCTTGCACTCTGAGCTAGTAGTGTCACGCTCCTTTACGTCTCTAGCTTTTTTCTCTGCATTGCTTTTTTCTCCTTTGATATAACATTCAGCTTTGGCTATGACCTCATCCATGAAATCTGCAGGTTTGTGAGCTAGTGACTCGTTGAACTGTCCGACCCGTAAACCATTCTGAAAAGCTCATACAAATACTTCTCGGTTGGGATTGATTACATTGATGGTGGTGTGGTTGAATCTGGCTAGGTACTCTTGTAGTGATTCGGTCTGTCCCTGACGAACGTTAAAAAGACTGGTGTCGAGTACCTTTCTATGGCGACTTACTGAGAATTGTTGGATGAGCTTCCTAGTCATGTCGGGGTAGCTTACGATGAGGAACCGTGAAAGGTTCATGTACCAGTATAGGGCGGCATCAACGAGAGATCCCGCCAAAAGTTTGCACTTGAGGGAACCAGCAGCGCCAACGACAGCCATACGGGTGTTAAACGTCGTGATATGTTCCATAGGATCGCTCTTCCCGTCGAAAGAGGACAAGTGAAGCGGTTTGAAGTTCTCTGGAACAGGTGCGTTCCAAATTCTAGCCGAGAGAGGTTGGGGCTCGGGATCCTCCATTTCGCCATGGTGGGACTCGTCCTTCTCTTCTTGCTGTTTCTGCTGGATGGTTTCTACTGAGGCATCCAGGGCTTCATTCTGCTCTCTTAGTTGAGCTATTTGAGTTTTCAATGTTTCGACTTCTTCAGGGGTTGCCATGAAGATGGCTGGTTCGGTTACCTAAATCTGGGCGATATTAGGGTTTCGAAGTGAAAGGTTGGATTTCCAAATCGTAGAGGTGGTCTACGATCCAGAAGGGTTTTAGGGTTTCCAAATCGCGATTTATGATTTCAGAAACATGGTCAAGGCTAGTTTTACTTCTCCCCACAGATGGCGCCAACTGTACTTGCAAAAAACACAATAAGGGATACTAGGGTTAAGTATCGTATTCTAGGGTTTGGACTGATTATTGGATGCCTTGAGAATGATCTCAAGGGTGGTATTTATAGCCTTCTATGAGCTTGGGTTTCGGTTGCTTAATCTCCAAGCAATAAGGGGTATTTGTGTATTTTGAGTGGTTTCTCAAGGATTCTACAAATTAAGTATCGTATTTTGCTTTAAAATTATGTTACAAAAAATGACAGCCCAAAATATATTGTTTTTATTGGTGGTTAAGACATGCGTGGGTATACTAAGTATCCTGGGTTCAACTCCCAGCAGACAAGGGCAGATGTTCTTTTACTAGAATTATTTTTTTAGTATGATTGTGCCTCAATTTGGACCTAATTTAACATGGATTTTTAGTTCTAAATATCCTCAATACTCTCTTTTTCCTTAAAAACACAATATTATTTTTTTTCTTACTTTTTTTAAAACACTTGTAACATTTTTCTCTTAAAAAAGGGTAATGTTTTTTTTACTAGGGGGCCTATCTTACAATTAGAGTCGAGCCTCTAATTTTGTAGGAACGACCCTATCTAAAACATTGCATGCATATGAATCTATGTGAAATGATTTATTCTTGACTTCCGTGATTGTTGTGATGTAATTGAGTTAGTGTGAATGATATGAATCGTGTAAATGATGTGAATTATATGCATTGATGTGGATTATGTGAAGTAAGTGGAGATGAATATATGATCATATTTTCTTCTTAATGATGTTGCTATAATTTGATGATTAAGGTAAAAGGGAAATGATGTAAGAAACTCTTATATGATTAATGTTGTTGATTTATGAAAGTATGTATATGTGATATTTGAAATCTTATTATACTATACTTGAATTCGTAGTTTCTTAATGTTGAATGTAAACCTATCCTCCACTAGTTGTTTGGTTAACTGTCTCGCCATTGGAAAATGGTGTAGAGGTGCAGGTCCAGGACGCTTGATCCGACGTAAGTATCGAGGAGTAGTTTGATGCCTCCTCTTTTCCTTGCTTTTGGAGTCTAGATTAGGGCCCTGATTAGGACTTTTTTGGGATTTGTTTAGTTTATATATTATGTTGGACTTTATGGAGGCTTTGTTATTTTATTTTGACGTATCTGAGATTTGAATTATGTTGTTGAGATATTAACACGATTTTGGAGATGTTATTTCTTCTGTTGCGTAACTTTGATGAAAAATATTATATGCATGTTTTGGAGTTTAATGACATGACACCCAGGGTCGCCCTAGGCATAAGCCAGGGGTGCGACGGCCTAGGGCCCATGCCGGTAGGGGGCCCTAATTTTTTTTTACATTGGGGGTGTATATAGAAATATTTGGTTATTGGAGGTGTATATAGCAAAGTTCACTGAAAGACACAAACATTGACATGTTGAAAGGCTCGGCTTAAACCTGTTAATGTTTTTGGCCCTTTTGTCTCAATTTGTTGTATATACAAAGATTTCCATATACACTCTTCCTATAATTTGTTTTTATGTTTTTGTTTTAATAATGTGCCAAAAAAATTATTATCGAATAAATTTGTGATATTTTCTTGGAGCCTTTGTTTCTAATAATGTGCCTCACTAATATTAAATATATTGGTCATATTTATTATCCAAGAAATTGGTATAATTTTATAACAAAACAAATTATATTTTAGTTGAAAATAAGCCTACTAGAGAAATTAATATTAATGTTGTCTTTCAAAGGTTTTAAAAAATGAAATTATATCATTATGCTAAATCATGCGAGACGTATTCATGATCATGAAATTGATGTGAGACGCATTTAGAATCATGTGGCCCATTCATATTTTTTTTGGTTTTTTTGTTCTTTTTCGATAGCAAAAAGCGGGGAAAGAACAAAAAAGAGACCTGATAAAATCAAAACAATGAGCTAAAAAAATTAAGAAATATTATGTAAGGGGCTCTTTTCTCATATTATGCCTAAGACTTTAAAACTCTAGGAATGACCCTGATGACACCTTGAACATAATATGAATTATGTTCAAGGGTGCTACACCAACACTTGTTATTCCCTCTGTTCCTTTGTAAGTGTCGTTTGAGTTAGGATTTAACGTTCTTATTTAACTATTGTTTTGGTATTTTAAGGGTATGATTTGTCAATGATACCCTTTGTCAATTACTCTTATCTTTTTCAATAAAACTAGATAATGTTATATATTTGGAAAACTAAAGTCTGTATTGTTTAAACAAAGTTTCTTTCTTTTTTTTAAAACAAAGTTTATTTCTTGGTATCTTCAAATTTAAACAAAATTTTGCAACCTATAATAATGGTTCCATGAATAGTTAAAATTATATAATAAGATGAATAGTAATTGTTTAGTTAATGATGCTTCAACATCAATATTTAAATCTCATAAAGGAGTAATCTCAACATTCAAATCTATGTCACATAATATGAATGTAGCATTTGTTGAAGCCACACTTGATGCCTTAATTTTGATTAAAGAAGTTGGGGTAACTTAATTTTTTCTTAGCTTTTGATTACTTTGTGGTAGCTTGTGGACTGTCTTATTGTAATTGGTGGATACTTTAACTTCCTTTGGTACACAGAGGAGATTGTGTTGGTTTTATTATATAATTTGTTTAGTTTCTTAAAAAAAGATATTAAAAGAGATGTGAATTAACTGTTTTGCTATATCTATGACATAAGGAATGAGGAAAAATTATTTTTCAGTATTTATAGTATAAGAGAAGAGAATAATAACTTTTTTTCACAAAGAGAAGAGAATAATTATTTTTCTATATTTATGTCATAATAAATTGTTTTTTTTAATTTTTAAAATGACTTTTAGGTTGGTAAAATTAAAAAAATTATGAGTTAATGAGATTAGTTATGAAACTTTGGTGTAGATTGATTTTCTTAGTATATGGTAGGAGATGTATCACAAATAACCAGATAGCCCATTATTCTTCAAAAATTATAAAAAAAATCCATATAGCCCATTAAATTAGATACATTAAAAATTTAACGCATATTAGTCAAATTGTTGGAGATTGATTGATTTTTAATATATTGGTAGTATTGTTGGAGATTGATTGATTTTTTAATATATTGGTAGTAGAAATGATCAACGACTCAACGTATTGTTTATAGCATATTGGTTATCTTTATCCTTCCAAAAAGAAAAAATTAAAATTACTGCTTATTTTATTTTATTTTAATAAAATTTGTTTTATTGCATTTTTTAGAGGGATTTTTTATTTTTTTTTTAACAATAGAGGGTTTATGTTTATTGTTTATTTCTCCTAAAAAAAGTTATGGTGAGCTTAGCTCAGTTGATATGGACAATGCATAATATATGTAAGGTCCGGAGTTCAAACCACGGCCACCACCAAAAAAAAATTTCCCTTAAAAAATTGTTTATTTGGAAATCCTAATTTTCTTTCATCATAATTGATTGATTAATCAGGATTATAATATTTTTTTTAAAAGAATCTTAACTTTTTTTTTTCTCTTGATAGAAAATTCTTATGTTTTTTTATCTATATATATTTTTTTAAGATAATTTATTTATAAATTGAGTAATAAGTGACTGTGAGTGAGTGTGACCAATAATTAAAGGGTTTTGTTAACGAATGCTCCCGGAACACTCTTTAAGCATCCCAAAAGTAAAAATTATTCCATAAAAAAAGTCAAAAGTTTCAATTTCTAATGTATGATTACAAAAGTTTTCAAAAAAAGTTACCTTTTAAAGGTCTTAAAGAGTGCCCTGGGGCACTCGTTAACATTTTCCATAATTCACTACTAAAAAAGCAAAATTAGCGAGGGAAATTAGTGACGGAAAAAATGAAATTCCTCACAAATTCCTTAGTCGCAAAATTTAGTGACGAAATTAGAGAGGGATTTTACGTTTTCCCTCACTAAATATCCCTCGCTAATTTTTGTTTTTTTAGTAGTGATTAATGATCCTAGTCAACCCTTTAAATAGAAGTATTTTCCGGTCAATGGAAATCAAAACTTTTCTTTTCTCTAAATGCAAACTTCTTTATTGCAACTTTTTTTTCGAAAATTAAAATTACGATGATTTAATATTGCATTTAATAAATTAATTAATTAGTGATTGTTGACCTTACTTTTGTTACATTTTGATTAATTAAACATTTTTTCAAATATATTAATAATCAAAATCAAAATATTTTTTATTAAATGCAATAGTGTAATGGATCAATTAGCGACTCTTGCCTTTTCAACAAATAGCCATTGATTCACCCAAATTTTTTACTGATTAATAAAGAAAGGAAAATTCAAAAGCAAATCAACGGAAAATCAATAATTCACCTTTAATGCCATAAAAAAAGATAATTCACTTTTAATTTCGTTACCCCTTGATCCTATAAATAATAGTGTAAACAATGAGCATTCTCATCTTGCACAAACAAACAATATTAGTTTATTACATTTACACTGTCACATTTCAAATGGCTACAATTTTCAATCTTCTCTCCCATACTCTCTTCCTTGCCCTAGTTTTCCAAGGTATCACACCTTTCATTTGTGGCTTGCAAACACATAATTTTTCAATGTATATTTTTATTTTTTTATGCATACACATATAGTTCATACATTGCAAATATGTATTTGCAATTATACATTTCAAAAATTACAACTACGTAATTAAATTGTTAGTCATAAAGGCATTTTTGCGAGTTCAATCATTTGGTTGACCGGTTTTTTTTTTTAACTACGGTATCCTTGCAAAGACTCATTCAAGGAGTTAACATCTTTCGATAGTTAGGACAGATCCTGTTTTATAAGTACTAGTCTAAGCCTTGAACGTTGGATCAAATGATTACGGAATGATATGATTCACAATAATTGATTTCAAATTACAATTTTTTTTATAGATACTAATTATTCAATTTATTATTTTTGTTACTCAATATTTTATAATGTTAATTAATTCATGGTTGATATTGCAGCTTATGGTCAACCTTGCTCTTTGAAAAACATTGAAGTTAAGCAACAAAAAACATCAGCATATTCACATGGAAAGATAGTATATAATGTTACTGTAACCAACAATTGCATTTGTACTCAATCACAAATAAAGTTCAAATGCAATGGATTTAAAACAAATCTATCTGTTGATCCAGCAATTTTTAGTGATGATTGTGTTCTCATCAAAGGAGAACCACTTCATCATTCTGAATCTGTCAACTTCTCTTATGCTTGGGAGCCTCAATTTACATTTACACCAATTTCTTCTCAAATTGCATGTTCTTAGGTTTATTATTAGTACACACAAATAATCAGGTACTTTTTTTTGAAGGAAAATAATATAGTACTTTTACACTGATATCAAATGTTTTGAATTTAGCCAAGTGAGAGAATGTATCTGTAATATCAATTCAGTTTTGATTTACAAATTATAATAATCAATTTTTATTAATTGTTCTCGTTAATTCATTTACACATCTTTAGCTTTTGTTTTGTCCATCTTCACTCTTACTTTGTCTACATGCGGATCATCTATAACTGATTTATATACTCTCAAATAATGACGTTGGACCCATGATCATTTTTCATTTAGTAGGGACATTGCATTATATATGTTTAGTCGGTTTTTGAAATTTTCTCCAAAAACAAAATGGTTGATAAACTCATCATGAGTCATGACCACTTACTTATCACTCACCACTCGCACCAAGGTACGGATCCTCGCCAGAAGTAATTTCTATAGCCGACATCTCGACCCTTCAATGAATCGGATGGATAAGGTTTAGAGTTAAGATTCGGGTAATGTTGAAAGTAAATACGTAAAATACAAAATCCTTCATAATTTTGATTGATACTATCATCTGTAAAATGTATTGCACTACACGTAAATACCGTTTCCTGCATTTGCCAACTAAATTCAAAAATATTTATCATGATAGTGATTATGAACTTTTGTCAAAATATAGAATACGTAACGCAAAGTTACCGTGACATGAAATGTGAAGTCATTTTCTAGAATAGTATATAGTTTTTTTTTTTCCTTTCTGATGTGCATTTTTCAGTTGTGAAGATGTCGAGAATGCAATTTTACAGCATAACTTTTAGACTATCCTTATATATACCTTTAATGTTTTTGCATTTTAAATTTCATAATCACTAGTATAATGTTTAATTTAATAGTCGGTGCCGTGTATGATTGTAACGGAGTTTCATAATCCCTATTTCCCTTCTTTAAAAAAAAAACAATAATCACTATTTCCTTGATAAAATTTCATAATCACTATCATGATAATTTATTTTGGATTTAGTTTGCAAATGCAGAAAACAGTGTTTACGTGTAGTGCAGTACATATTACAGATGATAGTATTAGTATCAATCAAATTTATTAAGGATTTTATTTTTTACACTTTTCCTTCAAATGTTGTCCGTTTTCCTCTTAAATTCTAAACTTTAACCATCCAATTGATTGAAGGGTTGAGAAGCTTGCCGTAGAGATAAATAGCAACAGTACAAGGAGGACTAGATTTCATTAAACAACCAAATCGGCTACAAGATAAATAGCAACAGTACAAGGAGGACTTTCTTCAATCCAAACCGTATCCGAGGAAGATAAAGCAAATTTGGCTAAAAAATGAGATGTTGTATTGGCACTACGTTTAACATACTCAACAAAAAAGAATTAAATGTCAGCAAGCACTATACCAAAGTAAGATTGATTATTTGAAAGGTTGTGAAAACCTTAGACCACATTAAAAGAGTCGCCTTTAAACATCGCTTGGATAAATCCCATATCTAGAGCAAACTGAATCGCTAGTCTTACTCCCACAGCCTCACCAATATCATAATCTGGAAAGGTTTTAGCATACCAAGTAGCCGCTGCTGCAGCATATCTGTTTGAATGTCTAATAACAACATCAATATCCCACACATTGTTAATCGGGTCAGCTATTAGAAAATTTCATAAACAATTCAATATGTATAGTTTGAATTATCAATCAACAGCGGAAGCAATTATTGAACACGTTTATAGTCAGATACAACATATTTGATTTACTGGAATTTAAAGTTCAAGGTCATAGGAATACCTGGATCCATGACAAAAGAGTTTTCCGGCAGTAGTGATCTGAAACAAAAGCAAAGTCAGTGGTGGCTAGTTTGGTTCTTCCTCAACTTGTACCTTTATGCCCTAATGCGCTTTAGATGGGAGAAGAGCGGTTATTCTGTGTACGGTATATTAAGGATCATAGCCTGTTTTATATTGGATGACCATTAGGGTTTCCCATTATTCCGTTAATGGACCATCCGGACATCCACCCGATCCAAGCTCATATCACATAAATAATTAATTATTATTTTAATAGAAACCTAATAAGCCTTTTTCATTACATGATCACTAATCAACTAAGGCCCCTTAAAGATAAATAACTAATATAATTAAATTAGATATATATGCCCACATAATAATCATTGGAATATTTATAATTAAATAAATTATAATTAAATATTCCAACAATCTCCCACTTGGTCAATATATCTTAACAATAATTATATCAAGGTTCTTTAGTGCATATCTGAATGCTATTTACCGTTAGGTTTCAACTTTACGATCTGGTCCATCTCATACATTAATAATGGGACCATTGCGGCTGTCGTCACTGGCATATAACGTGACGGAACCCCGACGACCACCATATCAATGTACTCAATGACATAGATCGATATGTGCGAGTGGCATGAAAATTTCATGTAATGTGATCACTAAATCATGTCTATTTCCAACTGGTCCTACATAAGTCTTTATTGAGATCATAATGTAGTTCAATATGTGCAATAAAAAAAATTACAGTAGTTGCACATAATAAAATTAAACTTGATGTTGTTATAACAATAATATCACATAAGTTTTATATCTGCAGAAAATCAAACATAACTGAAAGTTTGAACCAAAATTACATCAATAATATAGAACATAAAATAAAGAATAGGAAATGACTCCCACTAATCTAAGGCAACCGAAAAACCAAGACCCATGTTTGCAACATGTCCATGAAAAGCCTTAGGTCCCAAGCCTTTAGTTAGTGGATTAGCTAGCATAAAGTCTGTTCCTATTTGTTCTATCAAAATTTGTTTCTCCTGAACTCTTTCTTTCGCAACAAGATACTTGATGTCGATAAATTTCGATTTCGTAGCACTCATATTGTTGTTGGAGTAGAGTACAGCGGCACTATTGTCACAATAAATCTTCAAGGGCCTCTAGATGCTCCCAACGATGCGTAGGCCAGTGACAAAGTTCCACAGCCAAGTTCCATGATTTGATGCCTCAAAGCAAGCCACAAACTCTACAACCTTGGTAGAGGGAGCCACTAAAGTCTGCTTTGCAGACATCTAGGAGACGGCTCCTCCAGCCAAGAGGAAGATGTAACCAGATGTGGAACGTCTGCTATCCGGGCATCCTGCAAAATCAGAGTCAGAATATCCGACGATCTCCAAGTTGTCTGACTTCTGATAAGTAAGCACAAAGTCTCTTGTTCGCTTCAAGAAACGCATAACACGCTTTACTGCCGCCCAATGCTACATACCAGGGTTGCTTAAATATCTCCTAAGAACTCCTATAATGAAAGCTAAGTCGGGACGGGTGCAAACTTGAGCATACATGAGACTCCCCACAACTGAAGCGTAGGGAATCTTTTGCATCTCTTTCTTTTCAAAATCCGTAACGGGGCATTGTTTGAGACAAAATTTGTCTCCTTTAGCAACGGGTGTGTCTCCTAGTTTACTATCTTTCATGGAGAATCTATCCAAAATTGTATCGATATAGCTCCTTTGCGACAATCCTAAAACACCTCGAGAGCGATCTCTAAGTATTTGGATTCCTAAGACAAAGGTGTCCCCGAGATCTTTCATCTCAAAAGTCTGTGAGAAATTTCTTGGTTTCGTGTAATAAGCCTATATCGTTGCTTGCTAAAAGGATATCATCTACATATAATACCAAGAAGATATATTTACTCCCACTGAACTTTTGGTACAAATAATCATCAACTTGATTAGCCTCAAAACCAAACGAGGATATAACTTGATGAAACTTAAAGTACCATTGACGGGAAGCCTGTTTAAGGCCATAGATGGATTTCTTAAGTTTGCAAACCATATATTTGGGGCCACCTAACACAAAATTTTCTGGTTGCACCATGTATGTTGTTTCCTCAATGTTTCCATTTAAGAAAGCAGTTTTTACATCCATCTGATGTAGCTCTCAATCGAAATGAGCTACTAATGCCATTATGATCCTAAGAGAGTCTTTCGAAGAAACCGGAGAGAAAGTCTCTTTATAATCAATGCCTTCCTTTTGAGTATAACCTTTGGCGACAAGACGGGGTTTATATCTCTCAACATTACCCTTTGAATCCCGTTTAGTTTTAAATATCAATTTAAAACCAATGGGTTTCTTTCCTTCAGGTAATTCAACGAGATCCCAGACATTGTTGCCAACCATCGATTTTATCTCATCCTTCATGGCATCGACCCACTTAAGAGAGTTAGGACTTTGGATAGCTTGACTAAAGTTGATTGGATCTTCCGTAGTCAACCCAATGCCATCCTCATGAGTTTGAAGATATACAACAAAATCATCTGAAATTGTACTTTTCCTCTCTCTAGTGGATCTTCTTAATGGCGGTTCTTGAGGTTGTTGAATTTGAACTTCA